>Ga0207674_10000409_pt1 | contig 55809 bp, 42 predicted proteins | sample KBSCornC72_FD_184303 | JGI IMG/M metagenome (GOLD analysis project Ga0207674, IMG submission 184303) | Corn rhizosphere microbial communities from Kellogg Biological Station, Michigan, USA - KBS Corn C7-2 (SPAdes) (version 2) | ecosystem: Host-associated > Plants > Roots > Rhizosphere > Soil ... | reverse complement strand
TAGGCGTCGTGTCAGGCCGCCATTCCAGGATGCTGCGAGCGGCAGAGTCGCCCCCACGGACTGGGCTCGGTTTGCGCCGAGTTCAGTCCGTCATCGTTTATAGAATGCAGACGTGCGCCGCTATCCGGCGGCGGGCTCCGAGCCGCGACCGAGCGCGCTGGACTCCAGCTGCCATCGCGCCGACTCCGCGACCGCCACGCTTCGAATGAGTGCGGTCAGACCCAGCACCATCGCGCGGGTCTCATTGCGCCGGTACATCATGTCGATGCCCCAGGGGAGGTTGAGCTCCCGGACCCGGACGGCGGCCAGTCCCGCCGGGGGATACATCAGACTCGTATGGAACCCGATGCACCACCCCCCTCCACGCCGCGCGAGCGACCACGTCGTCTCGAGCCCCTCATACGACTGCTCGATCCGCGGACGAAAGTCGTGGGTGGCGAACAGCGTCATGATTCGGTCGTAGAACGCCGGATACAGCGAGCGGGGCATGAAGAGCAACGGCAGATCCCCGAGCTGCGATAGTGAAATCTCGTCTCGACTCGCGAGCGGGTGATCGCGCGAGAGCAGTGCGCAGCGCACCGCATCATCCAGCAGCCGATCCGTCCGGAGCCGATCGAGGAATGGGGTTACGGAGGTGAACGAGTTGCAGATGCCGACGTCGATGTGGCCCGACAGGATGGCCTCGGGTTGCAGCGGCGTCGGTACCTCGACGAATCCCACGCGGATGTCCGGCAGCTCGGCGGCCGCCCGATGCAGGAGCGACGCGAGCAGCCGCTCGACGATCGCCCGCGGAATGGTCGCCACGACACAGCGTCCTGTCGCGCCGCGGGCCGCGCGCTGCGCCTCCGGCGCCACCGCGTCCATGCGGGCCAGGATTTCTCGGGCGACGACGGCAAACTCGGTCCCGGCCTCGGTTGGCACGGCGCCACGAGCGCGCCGCTCGAGCAGCGGGACCCCGACGATGCGCTCGAGATCGCGCATCTGCCGCGACAGCGTGGGCTGCGTGATGTTCAGGCGTACCGCGGCCTGCCCGATACTTTCCTCGCGCATCACGGTGAGCAGGTAGCGGAGATGCCGGATCTCCAGCCCGACCGGGACGCCGGCGTTAGGCGTCGTCTCGGCGTCGTCGCCTTCGTCCGTCATCGCCGGAGCCGGTCGCGCATCGCGCTTCGGCTTGACGCCCTCGACGGCCTGACGCGACACCTCCTGCAGCGTCTCGCGAACGGTACGAACGACGGCGGATTCCGCGCCTCGCTTCCAGATCACGTAGATCGCGAGCAACGCGTCGAGATCTTCGACGGGTACGACCACCACGCCCGGAGGCGCCCATTCCGAGAGCGAACGCACGAAGGGCGTCCAGCCAACACCATTCGCGATCTGCGCAAACGCGTCCGCCAGAGTCTCCACCGGGACAACCGGAGTGGTTGGCGTTGCACGGCGCGCGACCTTCACGCACATGCCGTGGTGGTCGGCGTCGCGACGAAAGCCGGCGATGATCGGCTCGGCTGCCAGCTCCGCAAGGTGGATGCTCGCGCGGCTCGCTAGCGGGTGGGTACTCGACAACATCGCCGCGTCGAACTGCTGTGTGGCTAGCCGTTGCCACTCGAGGTCCGTGAACTCAGGTGTTGGCGCAATGCCGATACCGAGGTCGGACTTTCCGGACCTGACAGCCATCCACTGCACCGCTGTGACGCCTTCCGACACGTCGACTTCCACCATTGGATAGTCGCGGCGAATTGCCGTCAGCAGGCCCGCCACCATGCCGTTCCAGGTTGGGAGCCTCCCGGAGCAGATGGAGCATCGACCGGCAAGGCCTCGTCGCGCGCCCTGCGCGCGCTCGATCGCGCGACTGACCTCGTCGCGGATCGCCTTCGCTTCGTGCAGGACCGCTTCGCCAGCGGGAGTGAGCCGCGACGATCGTGGGTCCCGCTCGATCAACTCCACGCCGACGTCGCGCTCGAGATCGCGTATCTGCCGCGAGAGCGCCGGCTGCGCGACGTGGAGTCGTCGAGCGGCGCGCACGAAGCCGCCCTCCTCGGCGACCGCGACGAAGTATCTGAGGTGGCGCAGCTCCATAACGGCTCCGACGCCGCAGCGAACGTGCCGCCGTGCGCTCACGGCCAGCGCGCCGCGGCAGGACGCGCAAGGCATGGCTTCAGATACATCAAAGTCTTTGCCGCCGATATTGGCCTCTGGTTACGCATCCATGTGGCAGGGGAAACCGCCCGTGCCGATACGACTTCGACCTAACGTGCGCCGCTCGACTGGCGCGCTGAGATCATACAGTGAGCACCAGGGAAACGCGCCGCCTTCACAGCGGCCTGCTCGACGTGCTCGTCGAGCGTATCGCCAGGAGCACCAACAGCTCCGCGGTCTTCGTCAGCGCAGAATCACCAGAGACCGGTGCAAGTCTGCTGGCCGAGTACCCGGTGGCGGCGGCGAGCATCCAACTCGACCGCCACCCTTCGGAGGGCGGCGCGGGCAGCCGGTGGCCCGACGGGCAGCTCGTCGCGATTCCTGTTCAGTCGGAGCAGAGGGCCATCGGTTGGGCCGCCGCCGTGGGTCCGCGCCTCGATCACGACAAGGAAGCCGAGGAGCTCGTGGCACTGCTCGCGCAGTGCGCCACCGTTCTGCTCGGTCGCCAGGCGACTGCGGGTTGCTCCGAGGAACAACGGGCCCGGTGGGAGGACGCCGCGCCGGACGGATACTGGGAATGGGACTTCGAGTCCGGCGTTATGCGCTTTTCTCGCCGGAGTCTCGCGCTGCTGGAATTCCAGGGCGTCGATCGCCCAACGCGACCGGAAGTATGGTTCGACCACGTCCATCCGGATGACAGGGCCGGTGTGTACGCGGCCCTGCTCACAGCCACTACTGCATCCGACCCCGTGGACCTCGAGCACCGTGTCGTGCGGCGCGACGGGTCGATCAGAAAGGTCGTTATGCGTGCCGGAGTGGATCACGACGAATCCCGGCGTCCGGTCCGTCTCGTCGGCTGGCTGTGCGATGTGAGCCGGCTGCGGCGTCTCGAGTCGGACCTCAGGAACGCGCAGATGCTCGCCGATGTCGGACGCGTTGCCGCGGGGGCGGCGCACGACTTCAACAACTTCCTCACCGTCATTCGCGGCCACACGGAGTTGGCGCTTGGCTTTGTCGCTCCCGACAGCCCGGTGGCCGAGAACCTCGAGCTGATCAGGCATGCGGCCGCAGGAGCAACGACATTGACGAAGCAGCTGCTCAACGTCCGTCGCCGGCAGACGCCGGTCCAAACCCTCATCGATCTCAACGAGGTCGTGGCAGGGTCGGAGCGGACGCTCCGTTCGCTCATCGGGACTCGCGGCGAGCTCGTAATGAAGCCTCGGCCGGGCCTCGGCCTCGTTCGTGCCGATGCCGCGCAGATTCACCGCCTGCTCATCAACCTCGTGGTGAACGCGCTCGACGCGATGCCCGAGGGCGGCGTGCTCACCGTCACGACTGAGTCCACGACCGGGGACACGTTAGGCGGCCCCGCGAAGCCGCTTCTGCTTCCCCGCGGGGATTACGTGACGCTGAGCGTTCGAGACACGGGGGCGGGCATGGACGAGGCGACGCGGTCGCAGATCTTCGAGCCGTTCTTCTCGACGAAGCCATCGGGCCAGGGCACCGGCCTCGGGCTGTGGATCGTGCGGGACATCATGGAACGGTCCGGCGGAGCGATCGATGTGCGGAGCACGCCGGGGGTGGGGACCGAGTTCGTCATGTACTTCGCTGCCGCGGAAAACGCGGTCGCCTAAACGCACCAGCTCAGCGCTTCCAGCGCGGCTCGCGGCAGCGTGTGCCAGTTCGCCGGATAGTCGCGAACGAGTCGAATGGCGTTAGGAGATTCGAAGACGAGCGCCGGCTTGTGTCCGGGGCGGCGCCGCTCGTAGGCGCGCCACGCCACGCCGGCGCCGTCGATGTAGTACACCTGCTTTCGCTCGTTCGAGGTGTAGGACTGACCGAGCTGGTCATTAGCCTTATCGTCGCGCGCCATCGAAATCCGGTCTGCTGGGTGGCCTAATCTTATGGTATGGCGCTCGGCGCGCGATGTCTGGCACGCCGGCCCCCTCGGACGGTAACGTTCGGAAGATTTTTGCCGAGCGATTGCGATGCGTTTCCTGTTGTCCTTTCTGGTGCTCGCCCTCGGGTCGTCGTGTGCTTCATCGGGGTCGTCGCCGGATCCGGGTATCGCGCCGCCGACCGAGCGAGTCGTTGCCGCCGACAACCACGGCGTCCTTCGCACGACCGTGCCCGCGAACGCGAAGGCGCACATTCCGGCTTCTCCGAGTCGTGTGTTCGATGCCTTGAAGTCCGTGTACGAGGAGTTAGGCGTGCCGCCGGCGATCAGCGATCCGGCGACCGGCCGGTTCGGTAACGGAGACTTCTGGAAGACCGGCAAGCTTGGCGCCCAAGCGTTGTCGATGTACCTGAACTGCGGCGACTCGATGATGGGGCCTGCGGCCGACAACTATAGGGTTTACATCGCGCTCGTCTCGCAGGCGCACCCGGACGGAAAGGGCGAGACCGATCTCGAGACCTCCTTTGTCGCGCAGGCGCGAAACATGGAGGGAACGACCAGTGACCGCGTCGCATGCGGGTCGACTGGTCGCCTCGAGGAGCGGATCCAGAAGCGCGTGATCGAAAAACTGAATGCGTCAAACGGGTAAGACACATGCCTGGCCCACTCTCGCGCGCGCGATCCGAGGGACCTGTCGAGTATCGTGATCGACACGGACGCGTGTGGTACGTCTCACAGGTCGCGCAACTCAAGATCGTGACGCCGTCCATCGATGGTCCGAACCGGTTCCTCGTGATTCGGTTCGAGCACGAGGGCGAGAAGCGGTTCGTCCGATGGCTTGGCGGCGACGAATGGCGTGGCAAGCAGCTCCTGCACCGGCTGTTCGCGGAGGCGGAGGTTTAGGCCGTGCGGCAGGACCTGCTGTTCGCCATTCGCCAGTTGCGTAAGGCACCATCGAGGGCGTGTCGCTCAGCCTAACGCGCGGCGACTGGCCCGCCGAGTAACGGACCGGTTCGCAGGATAGTCGACCGCCCGCGCCTGGACACCGTCGCGGCGCGGTGTAACTAACGCTGGCCGGTATCGCCATGCTGTCGATTCCGTCCATCCCCGATCGCGCGCTCCTGTTCATTCCGATGATCGGCGTCGGCCTCGCATGGGCGAGCATGATGGTAACCCGTGCGGGATGCTCGCCGGCTGCACCCCTTTCACGCTCCCGCTGTTCTAGGACAGCTGGCTCAGCGGCAATCCGGAGAACGTGATCCGGCTCGCCGGGGCGCTGCTGATCTGCGGAGCGGTGGCGACGCTGTTCGTGAAGCTGAGAGCCGACGCCGGCGCGGGGCCGGCCCGGGTTGGGAACCAAAATGAACGGCCGGTCCTGGTCGCGGAGCCGCAACCAGAGTAGTAGTCGTCTGCCGCCTCTCGTCCGTCGCCCGTCCCCGGCTCTTCTGGCGCGGCCCGATCGGAAAGACTGGCGTGGTCGCCGTCGCCGCACCCGCCGTATGGTTGAAAAAACCATCCGGCTATGAAAACGCTGCTGATTCTGTTGGGGCTCGGCGCGTCCGCCATGCCCCGGGGGGTCGCCGTCGCGCAGGAGCGCGCCGAGCTCACGACGCCGCCTAACGGCGACAACCAGAGGGCCGAGGTGTCGCAGTGGATAGGTCTTGTGAAGGTGACGATCGCCTATCACAGTCCGCGGGTCCACTTCCAGGGGCGCGAGCGCACCGGTCACATCTGGGGCGAGCTCATCCCTTACGGCTTGTACGATGAAGGTTTCGGTCCGTCGCGGGCGGCGCCGTGGCGTGCGGGGGCGAATGAGAGCACGACCCTCATCGTGTCGCACGACGTGCAGGTGGACGGTACACCGCTCAAAGCCGGTACGTACGCCCTGTTTCTCGAGCTGGCGAGGACCGGTCCGTGGACATGGATCATTTCCTCGAATCCGGGCTGGGGTGCGTTTCAGTACGATTCAAACGACGTCGTGCGTCGCGTTGCCGCCACGCCGCAGGACGCGCCGTTCACGGAATTTCTCACCTACGGCTTCGACAACCGCCTGCCTAACTCGGCCACCGCGTACCTGCAGTGGGAGAACAGGCGCATCCCATTGCGCATCGACGTGCCTAACGTGAACGAGCTGTACGTGGCACAGATGGGCAAGGACCTGCGTGCGTGGGCCGGGTTCAACTATCAGAACTGGCAGGCCGCGGCGCAGTTTGCCGCCACGAACAAGGTGGATCTCGACGAGGCGCTCGTGTGGGCGGACAAGGCAATCTCGGAACCGTTCAGGAACGCAGCGCTTGGCCGCGCCGACTTCTCGACGCTGCAAACGAAAGCGGCGGTGCTGACCGCGATGGGACGCGATGCGGATGCCGACACCGTGATGGACCGTGCCATCCAACTTCCGGAGACCGACGCGCGGTCGGTTCATCAGTACGGTGCGCGCCTGCTCGCGGCGGGCCGCAAGGACCGGGCGATGCGCGTGTTCGAGGCCAACCGTCGACTCCATCCAGCCGACAAGTTCTGGCCGTACGTCGGCCTCGCGCGTGGCTACACCGCACTCGGCGACCGGAAGGCGGCGATCGCGAGCTGGGACGTCGCGCTCAAGCACGTTCCGCCTGATCAGCAGGCGAATGTGCCCAACATCGAGAAGGCGGTTCAGTCGCTCAGGTCGAGCCGCTGATTCTGTGTTGCCATTGACTCGCCGGTCACGCTCGTACAGCGTGTCAGGCTATGCACCTGGATCACGATGTCGTCTGTCCTACCCTGATCGGTAGGGAGCCACAGCTCGCCGGTCTGCGACGCATTCTCACACGCGCGCGGGATGGAACGGGTGGCGTCGCACTGATCGTCGGCGAAGCGGGAGTCGGCAAATCGCGGCTCCTCCGCGCGATGACCGACGAAGCTCGCGCGTCCGGCTTCTTCGTGTTGAGCGGCGCGTGCTTCGAGGCCGAACGGTCTATTCCGTACGCGCCGCTGCTGGATCTCGTGCGGCTCTTCGCGGGCGCCGCCTCGCCCGCTGTCGTGGCCCACGTGCTCGCGCCCGCGGCTTCCGAGCTGGTGACGATCTTTCCGGAGCTCGGTCCGCTTCTCCCCGACGCGGCCTCGAATCCAACGGTCGATCCCGAGACGAACAAGCGCCGGCTGTTTCACGCGCTGGCGCAGGTGATCACGACGCTCGCTCGCACCCAGCCGGTTCTCGTCACGTTCGAGGATGTGCACTGGAGTGACGACGCCACGCTCGAGCTGGTGTTTCACCTTGCGCGGAGTCACAGCACCCGGCCCGTCGTCATCGCGCTGACGTATCGCGGCGAGGAGGCGGGTCCGCAGCTGACCCGGCTCGTGGCGGACCTCGAGCGCGCGCGCGTCGTGTCGGAGCTCCCGGTGGAGCGACTCGGTCGCGGTGACGTGGGCGCGATGCTGCAGGCGATCTTCGGCCCGCGCGACACCCTCGGCGACGAGTTCCTGCATCTCCTCCACGGCCTCACGGAAGGCAACCCGTTTTTCGTCGAGGAGACGCTCAAGTCGCTCATCGTCGGTGGCGATCTCGCCCGCACCGGGGGCGCGTGGCACGCGCGGCCTCTCGAGCGCGTGCGCGTGCCGAAGACCGCGGTCGAAGCGGTGCGCCGGCGCCTGGCCGCGCTCACGATTCCGGCGCGCGACGTTGCGTCGACGGCCGCCGTCGCGGGACGTCGCTTCGACTTCCGCCTGCTCCAGACCCTCACGCATCACGACGAGAAGGCGCTGCTCGCGCTCGTGAAGGAACTGATCGCGGCGCAACTCGTCGTGGAAGAGTCGGCCGAACGCTTCGCGTTTCGCCATGCGCTGACGCGGGAGGCCATTTACGCGGAGCTTCTCGCTCGCGAGCGGGTCGCGCTGCACCGCGAGGTGGCGGCAGCGCTGGAGCGGCAGCATGCGCACGCGCTCGACGGCGTGGTCGAGGCGCTTGCATACCACTCGTGGGAGGCCGGAGACTGGCCACGCGCCGCAGACTACGCCGCTCGCGCTGGCGTACATGCCGCCGCGCTGTCCGCCCCGCGTGAGGCCGTGGCGCACCTCGATCGCGCGTTCACGGCGTCGGAGCGCGCGGGAGTGGAGCCGACCCTCGGCTGTTACCTCGCGCGCGGAAGCGCGAACGAAACGCTCGGCGAGTTTCAGCGGGCCAACGACGACTTTCATGGCCTGCTCGAGCGCGCTCGCGCCGCGGGGGACGCCCGCGCGGAATGGGAAGCGTTGTACGCGTTAGGCAAGCTGTGGGCTGCGCGTGACTACGAGCGCGCCGGGGTCTACCGGCGCGAGGCCCTCGAGCGCGCCCGCGCGCTCGGCGACGAGTCACTCGTGGCGCGGAGCCTCAACCGCGTTGGTAACTGGTACGCCAACCTCGACGAGCCGCAGGCAGGCCTGCCGCATCACGAGGAAGCGCTCGCCATCTTCGAACGACTCGAGGACAAGACCGGCGTGGCGGAGACGGTCGACCTGATCGCGATGGGTCATCACGTCGGCGGCGAGGAGCCTGCCGCGGCGTCGTACTACGAGCGGTCGGTGAAGCTCTTCAGCGACATGGACGACCGTCGCGGCCTCGCGAACGCACTCGCGCTGCTCGCGTTATGCGGGCCGTCTTACCAGTCGTCGTCAACCACGCCGTTCCTGAGCGCGACGGCGCCGGAAGAGCTCCGCGTCATGCGCTCGATACGCCTGGCTCAGGAGATCGGATGGCGTGCTGGCGAAGTTTTCATCCGATTCATTCTGGGCGACTGTCTCCTGTCTTACGGGGAGTACGACCGCGCCATACCGCTCGCCCGTGAAGCGCTCTCCCAGGCCAAGGAGATCGAGCATCTGCAGTGGATGAGCGGAACGCTCCGGATGCTCGGTGCGCTGTCGCTCGACCTGCTCGCGCCTGACGTGGCGCGTGAGCATCTGGAGTCTGCTCATCAGATCGCGCAGCGGATCGGGTCGCGGGTGTGGATCCGATGGACGGCAGCACCGCTCGCGGTAGCGCGCGCACGGACCTCGAGCCTCCCCGAGGCCATCGAGGTTTTGGATCGCGCCGCACGCGTCGCTGGCTCCGCGGCGGCGTCCGGGGCGTCGGCCGGCCCCTCGAAGCGATCACCGACGCTGGGAGAGCGCCATCTGTGGGTCGCACGCGCCGAGATCGCGTTGATCGAACAGCGCCCCGACACGGCGCTGCAGATCGCGGATGCTCGGCTCGAGGTCGAACGCGCAGGCAACCCCACGAGCGTCCTGGGTGTTCCGCGCCTGTCGCTCGTTCGCGCCGAAGCGCTGTCGGCGCTCGGCCGGCATGCGGAAGCGGAGCGGACGCTCGAGATGGCGCGTGTGGAGGCGACGCGGCAGGGCGCGAAGCCGATGCTCTGGCGCGTCGAGGCGGCGCTCGGGCACGTGCATCGCGCGCAGCGAAAACGTCTCGAGGCACGTCGGGCGTTCGACACGGCGCGCGCGCTGGCGGATGAGCTGGCGGAGAAGGTGCCGGATCCGGATCTGCGCGCCCGCTTTCTCGCGGGGCTCGACGCCGCGATCCCGGCCGCGCCGGCGCCATCGGCGGGGCGGGCCGCGAAGGAGGCGTTAGGCGGCCTCACGCAACGCGAGCGCGATGTGGCCGAGCTGGTCGCGCAGGGGAAGGCGAACCGCGTGATTGCCCGCGAGCTCGGGATAGGCGAGCGGACGGTGGAGGGTTACGTCGCGAGCGCGCTGGGGAAGCTCGGGTTCAGTTCGCGGACGCAGCTGGCTGCGTGGGCGGTCGAGAAGGGGATAACCCGGCCACAGGCGCTGAACCGGCGGTAACGCGACCGATGAGACGGGAGCGCTGTTTGAACCATCGGTCTACCTACCTCGGCGCCGGCCTATTGCCCCGTACTGCGCCGTCCAATTCCCCGTACAAAATCTGAAAGTCCGCGTGATTCCCCCGCGGTAGCGCTTCGGCGTCTCCGGTATTCTGCCTCCGCATTCAACGCCCGACACGACGTCGAGCGCAGGCAGTGACTCCTTCGGAGACAGTTTCATGCGCATCACGCCTCTCGCCTACATCGCGGCGATTCTCGCCTTTGCCGCGTGCTCCAAAGCCTCCGGCACCACGGTTCAGGACACGGCGCCCACGGCGCCGTCGGCCTCCAGGGCGAACCAACAGGGCATCACGTGGGGCCCGGCACCGGCGTTTCTCCCACCGGGCGCCCAGATCGCGGTGCTCGAGGGTGACCCCACGGCAGCCGGCACGTTCACGATTCGCCTCAAGCTCCCGAACGGCTACAAGATCCCTCCGCACACGCACCCCACCGTCGAGAACGTGACCGTACTCACCGGGACGTTCCGCGCCGGCATGGGCACCACGTTCGATGACTCGAAGCTGACCGATCTCGGTCGCGATGGCTTCGTCAGCATTCCCGCCGAGCATGCGCACTACGCGATGGCGCGCGGCGAGACCGTGGTGCAGGTGCATGGCCTCAGCCCGTTCGTGCTCACCTACGTGAACCCGGCGGCCGCGAGCCGTTGAGGGACGATGCCGCACCTAACGATTCCGATCCCGCCCAGTGCCGGCCGCTTTCTTCCGCTCACTTCGTTGACGCCAACCATCTATATGACTGCACTACCTGATACGCTGCGCAGCCCGCTGGAGCTCGATCCGATCGGCGAACGCGTACGCGCGACGTGGACCTCCGGCGATTTCGGCCGAATCGCGAGAGGCTACGCCCAAGGCTCCAATGAGTTCATCGCCCGGTTGGGCCTCGTTCCGCTCGAGCCCGTGCTCGACGTGGCCTGTGGGACTGGAAACCTGGCCATCCCCGCGGCGCGCACCGGCGCGTCGGTGACGGGCGTCGACATTGCTCCAAACCTCGTCTCGCAAGCACAGACGCGAGCGCAGGCCGAAGAGTTGTCGATCAGCCTCGACGTCGGGGATGTCGAACAGCTGCCTTACGCGAACGGCGAGTTCCAGACCGTCGTAACGATGTTCGGTGCCATGTTCGCCGCGCGTCCCGAGCGCGCCGCCGCGGAGATGCTGCGCGTGACGCGGTCCGGCGGCAGGATCGCGATGGCCAACTGGACGCCGTCTGGTTTCATCGGCGAGATGTTCAGACTGACGACGGCATACGTGGCACCTCCGACGGGTATTTCCTCGCCTTTACTGTGGGGCACCGAAGACGCCGTGCGTGAACGTCTCGGGTCCGGTGTGAGGTCGATGACGCTGACGCGGCGACTGATCACCTTCGAGTACCCGTTTGGGCCGGAGGAGACGGTCAACCAGTTCCGTCTCTGGTACGGGCCGACGTTGCGGGCGTTCGCGGGGCTGGATGAGCCGAATCGCAGCGCGCTGCGTCGCGACCTGGAGCGGCTCTGGACGGACCACAACCGCGCGACGGATGGGACGACGCGCGTGCAGTCCGAGTACCTGGAAGTCCTCGCTGTCGTAAGCTCAACTGCCTGACTGACCTGCCTGACTGACCTGCCTAACAGGGAGCATCCTCCAATGTCGACCAGCACCACGCGCGCCATCGCGCGCACCTCGATGATGATTGCGTCGATTGCCATCGCCGCGACCGTAACCATTGCCGCCGCCCGCGTCGGGATCGCCGCTGAAGCGCCCGTGAAAGCACCCGCCAGGCACGGGCCGAAGGTGCCGAGCAACAAGTGGCTCGAGGGTCTCACCGCGAAGCACAAACAATTCTTCGATGCCCCGACGGCCAACGGTGGCGTCCCGCTCGTTCACGTGATGAACTACTTCGACACGTACAACAAGGCGTTCAACGTCAAAGACGCCGACATCAACGCCGTGCTCACGTTCTACGGTGCGACCACGTTCTACGGGCTCAACGATGCCGCGTGGGCGAAGTATCAGATCGGCGAGTTCCTCGAGACGAATGACGCGACCGGGAAGCCGGCAACGGCGAATCCTTGGCGCGCCGCGCCGGTCGTCCTCGGCATGACGCTGCCGCAGGCGAGCCTCGAGTCGCTGCACAAGCGCGGTGCAACGCTCATCCTCTGCAACAACGCGCTGACGATCTTCTCGGCCATGCTGGCCCAGAAGCGCGGGCTGGACCCGAAGGCTGTCTATGAGGACATGAGGGCGAACATTCTGCCTGAAGTCGACCTCGTGCCGGGCATGGTCGTGGCCATCGAGCAGGCGCAGCGCGCGGGGTTGAGCTACCATCGCCAGTAGGAAATCGGGGTCGGGAGTGTCAAGGGGTCAGAGCCCTTGATCCACGGGATCAAGGGCTCTGACCCCTTGACACTCCCACCCGCATTTCAGCCCCTGCGTTCAAGCTGGCGGAGTGCCAGGTTCGCATCTTCCGCCCATGCCTTTCTCGACTGACACTACGCGATCGCGGCTCGGGCGCGTCGAGCGCTTCGAGACTGTCGTCATCGGCGGCGGCCAGGCCGGTCTCGCCGTCGGACATTATCTCGCGTCGGACGACGCGGACTTCGTCATTCTCGACGGCGCATCTCGCATTGGCGATTCGTGGCGCCGTCGGTGGGATTCACTGCGTCTGTTCACTCCGGCCGCATACAGTGGACTCCCCGGGATGCCGTTCCCGGCGCCGCCAACGCATCTGCCCGACAAGGACGAGGTCGCAGCGTACCTAACGCGATACGCCGAGCGATTCGACTTGCCAGTGCGACTCGATGCGCGGGCGCGCTCCCTCGGCCACGATGGCGCACACTTCGTCATAGATGCCGGCGACCGTGTCTACGAGTCCGATCAGGTCGTGGTCGCGACCGGCCCGTTTCAGCAGCCGAAAATTCCGGCGATCGGCGGGCGGCTTGCGCCCGAGATCCACCAGGTCCACTCGAGTGGCTACCACAATCCGTTCGAGCTTCCGGAGGGGCCCGTGCTCGTTGTCGGGGCGGGGAACTCCGGCGCGCAGATCGCGCTCGAGCTCGCGCAGTCTCGAAAGGTCTGGCTCGCGGGCCGCAGTCCCGGTCACCTCCCGCGCCGATTCCTCGGCCGCGATCTCTTCGACTGGGTGTGGCCCATCATGAATCGCGCGACGATGGATTCCGCACTCGGGCAGCGCATGCGACAGCGGGCGGAACACGGCGACCAACGCATCGGCATTCCGGAACGAGCGCTCGAGGCGGCTGGCATCACTCGCGTCGGTCGCGTGGTCGATGAACGCGGCGGACTCCCGGTCTGCGGTGATGCCGTGATCGAGCCAGGCGCGATCGTGTGGTGCACCGGGTTCGAGCCGGATTATCGCTGGATCCAGTTGCCGGTGCTCAACGAGCTCGGTACGCCGTCGCACCGGCGAGGGATCTCGAGTGCCGTCGACGGTCTCTACTTCGCCGGCTTGCGATTCCAACACAGGGTGCGGTCCTCGCTCATCGGGGGCGTGGGTGAAGACGCGGCCTTCGTCGCGGCGCAGATCGGCCGACCTTCGTCGCTTGGAGTATCGGGTCAGACGCAAGCCTCGAGTGGCACCGTTCGCGTCTAGCCCCGTTTGACCACCGAGCCACTCTTCCGCCTGGCGGTGAGTCCTTTTGGGCTCCAACCTTCTCGGCATCGTGACAAGTTTCCCGCGTCACGATGGCGAGCGGGTCATGAGCGACGGTACGGGAATCGGACATTTCGTGTCATGGGATGGCGGCTGCCTGGTCGTCGGGCGGGCAAAGGACATTGTTCCGATGCACGCCCACTACGCCATCCAGATCGCGTTTGGATCCCAACCGGGTATCCGGTTTCGTTCGAGCGAGCGGGAGGAATGGACGGAGTATGGCGGCGCAATAATCCCGTCGCGGCAGCCGCACACCATGGACGCCACGGTGGTTCCGTTCAACGTCGTCATGTTCATCGAGCCGGAAACACGCGAAGGCCGAGCGCTGAGCGAGATTTACCTGCGCGATGGCATCGCGCCGCTGCCTGACGACAAGCTCGCCGACGTCGTGCCACAATTGTTCGCGGCCTGGCAGGAACGGCGGACGACGGGGGCAGTGACGGAGGCAGCTCGAGAGGTTGTCGATGCGCTCACGGGAGGCGTCGAACCGGCGATCGTATCGGACCAACGCATTCTGCGCGCGATCTCCTACATCAAGAGTCACCTCGACTCCGAGCTGACGCTCGACGAGGTCGCGCGCGAGGCATATCTGTCCCCGAGCCGCTTCCGCCATCTCTTCGTCGAGGAGACCGGGATGGCGCTTCGGCCGTACATCCTGTGGCGCCGCTTCGTTCGCGTCTGGGAGCTGCTCACGGACGGCGCGTCGCTGTCGACCGCGGCGCACCGCGCCGGATTCGCCGACGCCGCACATCTCTCGCGCACATCGCGGCGCATGTTCGGATTTCCGCCGTCGGCGCTGCAGGTGGGCACGCTGCAATCCGACGGCGCTACAGCATCGGCGAAAATCGACGTCCCGAAACGTTAGCCCCTACGTTCAACAGGGCAGCCCCTGCATTCAAGAGCGGACAATCCCTCGCGGCTAGCATAGAGCCACGTCCAACGCGACGTGGCTCTTCGCTTCTCTCTCTCCGCCAAGAGGTCTGCAATGTCCGCCATACAGAATACTCGGAAGACGTCGTCCCGCAGCGTTGTTTCTCGCGCGATCAGCGCCGCGGTCATCGTGAGCCTGTTCACTGGATGCATGATGTTCGCGCGGGCGCCCAAGGACCTCGACTACTCCCGCACTCGTCAGAGCGAGGCAGGACTCTATCGCGGGACAATCCGGCCGCAGGGGGACTCGATCCCACAGGGTCGCCTGCAGCGGTGGACGCTGCACCTGGAGACGGTGGGCGGAGCGCCGGTCGATAGCGCGACGGTCTCGGTCGATGGCGGGATGCCGCAGCACGGCCACGGTCTGCCGACGAAGCCACGTGTCACGCGCGCCCTCGGCAACGGCGACCACCTCGTGGAGGGGATGAAGTTCAACATGGGTGGCTGGTGGGTCGTGAAGTTCCGCGTCAATGCGACGCCGGGCAGTGACTCCCTCGTGTTCAACGTCAAGCTGTAGTCGAGCGGTTCGGTCACGCCTAACGTCTTCGGAGTCGGCCATGCTACGCTTCGTCTCGATCGGGCTCGTCGCCGCCACCGTGATCTCGGCCGCGGCAGTGCAAACGCGTGGGCCCGTTGGCCCACGCTGGTCGAAAGCGGATCGCGAGATGCTTCGCTCGCTGTCGCTCGCCAGCCTCGGTCCGGTGCCGGCCGATCCGTCCAACCGCTACGCCGACGACACGTCGGCGGCGCGGCTCGGGCAACGACTCTTCTTCGACACGCGGCTCAGCGGGAACGGGAAGGTCTCGTGCGCGACGTGCCACATGCCCTCGCGCGATTTCCAGGACGGCACCGCGCTCGCGCACGGCGTGGGAACGACGAATCGCCGCACGATGCCGATCGCCGGCACGGCGCACAGCCCGTGGATGTTCTGGGATGGCCGCACCGACAGTCAGTGGGCGCAGGCACTCGGTCCGCTCGAGAGCGCGGTCGAGCACGGCGGCGACCGGACGCAATACGCCCATGTCATCGCCGCGCATTACCGCGACGACTACGAGACGGTGTTCGGTCGTCTGCCGATGCTCGACGGAACGCCTGCTCATGCCGGTCCCGTCGCAGATTCCTCCCGTGCCGTCGCGTGGCGCCGGATGTCAGCGTCCGGCCAGGACGACATCTCGCGGGTCTACGCGAACATCGGAAAGGCGATTGCTGCGTTCGAGCGCCGAATCGGCTTCACGCCGTCACGGTTCGATCGCTACGTCGAGGCCGAGCTCGCGGGCCGCTCGCACACGACCGCTGACGCGCTCTCGCCTGACGAGGAAGCCGGACTGCGTCTCTTCATTGGCAAGGCAAACTGCAGCACGTGTCACAACGGCGCGCTGTTCACCGACAACCACTTCCACAACACGGGTGTGCCGGCTTCCACGTCGGTCGCCGCCGTCGACAGCGGCCGGGCCGTCGGTGCACGGCAGGTTGTCGCGTCGGAGTTCAGCTGCACGAGCCGATACAGCGATGCGAAGTCGGAGGAGTGCGACGAGCTGCGCTTCGCGGTGACGGAGGGCGACGAGCTGTTGCGGGCCTACAAGACACCGTCGCTGCGTGGGGTGGCCGAGCGGGCGCCGTACATGCATGCGGGGCAGATGGCTACGCTCGCCGATGTGATCGCGCACTACGATCGCGCCGCCGCCGCGCCATTCGGTCACAGTGAGCTCAAGCCGCTGCACCTCTCGGACACGGAGCGTCGGCAGATCGAGGCATTCCTGCGTACGCTGAGCTCACCACTCGCGGCTCCGGTTGGCTATTTGACGCCGCCTAACGTTCCGAAACAGTGACAAGGAAATTTGAACGCAGACGACACAGAGGTCATGGAGAACGACCAAGGCAACAGTACTGTTGCCTTGGTCTCTGTGTCCTCTGTGGTGCATCAAACCAGACGTTAGGCGATGCTCCGCCGCGACCGCGACGCCGGCAGGTCGTTATTGCACCACCGTAGTCGTCTGGCGGACCGTCATGCCGAGGTGATAGGCAGCAAACGACCAGATGTCCGCGAGCTCCGCGATGCGCCTGTCGAGTGGACGATAGCCATGACTCCCCTGCGCCTCGACGCGAAGCAGCACCGGTTTCTCGCAACCGGGCACCGACGACTGCTCCTTCTGCAGCGTCGCCGCGAACTTGTACGAGTGACTCGGCACCACGCGGTCGTCATGGTCCGCCGTCGTGAGCAGTGTCGCGGGATAACACACGCCGGCCTTCACGTTATGCAACGGCGAGTAGGCGCGAAGCCAGCGGAACGCCGCCGTGTCCTTCGACGACCCGTACTCCATGGCCCACGCCGCACCGCCGGTGAACGCGTCGTAGCGCAGCATATCGTGCACGCCGACCTGCGGGACCGCAGCACCGAACAACTCCGGCCGCTGCGTCATCACCGCGCCGATCAGCAGCCCGCCATTCGATCCTCCGTTGATCGCGAGCTTCGCCGGCGACGTGTACTTCTCGCGAATGAGGTACTCTCCCGCCGCGATGAAGTCGTCGAACACGTTCTGCTTGCGCGCGAACTGCCCCGCGTGATGCCACTCCTCGCCGTACTCGCCGCCCCCACGAATGTTGGCCACGGCGTAGACCCCGCCTTGCTCGACCCACGCGATCACATCAGGCCGGAAGCCCGGCAGCTCGCTGATCGCGAAACCACCATACGCGTACAGCATGGTCGGATTGTTCCCGTTCTTCACGAGACTGCGGCGGTGGGTGATGAACATCGGGACGCGCGTGCCGTCCTTGCTCGTGTAGAACACGCGCTCCGTCTCGAACTGTGCCGGATCGAACGTCAGCTTGGGTGGATTGAATGGCTGGCTCGTGTTCGTCTCGGCGTCGTACAGGAACGCCGTCGCCGGATAGAGCGGCGAAGTGAAGCTGTAGAACAGCTCGGGGCGATCGAAGCGCCCAACGATCCCGCTCGCAGTTCCGAGTCCCGGAAGCGGAACGTCGCGCTCGAGCTTTCCGTCGAGGGTGTAGAGCCGCACCACTGAAGCAACATCCTGCAGCGTCAGCACGCCGATCCGTCCCCCGACCAGCGACGCGCCCTCGATCGGCGTCGCGCCCTGCGGGATCACCGTCTTCCATGCGCGTGGCTCGGGCGTGGCCACCGGCACGGCGACGATCTTTCTCCTCGGCGTATCCTTGTCGACCTGCAGGTACAGTCGTCCGGTCGCGACGCCTAACGGGATATAGTTGGCGTCATGCCCGGTGACCACTGGCTTGACCGCCGCGCGCACGTTCGGACGCATGGCGTCGCCGAGGTCGGCCAGATACAGCTCGTTCTTGTCGGTGCCCTTCGAGGTGGTCACGAAGAGGTACCGCCCCGACTCATCGGTTCCGCCGTTCACGAACCACGTGGGATTGTCCGGTCGAGCGTACACCTTCACATCGCTCGACTGCGGCGTCCCGAGTCGGTGGTAATACAGGGCCTGGTTCTCGAGCTTCGCCTTGAGCGCTTCACCAGCGGCCGGTGTTGGATACCGCGAGTAGAAGAAGCCCTTGCCATCTCTCGTCCACGACGCGCCGCTGAACTTCGCCCATCGGACCGTGTCCGCCGTGTTTTTCCCCGACGCGAGGTCACGCACGTAAAACGTTACCCAATCGGACCCGCCTTCGCTCTGTCCGTACGCGAGCGACTTCCCATCCGGCGACGGCGAGAACCCGGACAGCGCGACGTTGCCGTCCGGCGACAACTGGTTGGGATCCAATGCGAGTTGCTCGGCGCCGTCCAACGTTCGGCGCGAGTACCAGACGTTCTGGCGCTGCAGTCCCGAGTTCCTCGAGTAGAACCAGCGCCCGCCCTCCCAGAATGGCAGGCTCGATCGCGGGAAGTCGTAGAGCGCCGTGATGCGCTGCTTGAAAATGTCGCGGCCGGGCAGGGCGGCGAGATACGGCGTGGTGACCGCGTTCTCCGCGCGTACCCAGTCGGCTACACTGGAGCTGTCGATCGCCTCCAGCCAGCGATACGGGTCGGGCACCTTCACCGTCCCGTACGTGTCGACGTGATCGACGGTGCGGGTCGGCGGATATTGGACGCGCGGCAGTGGCGTCTGTGCGCCGGCCGCTGCGAGCGGAACAGATCCGGTCAGGACGGATACGAAGAGACGAACGTAGGCGCGGGACATCCAACGTCTCCGGAGTTGAGGGCATACCGCAGCGTCTGCGGTGCCCATTACGCTATTGCACCCTGGTCGAAACGCCAGCGGCTGTCGATCGCCTAAGTTCCATACCACTATGCGATATCTCCTCTTCGCCATCACCGCGACGATCTCCGTGAGCGCCCACGCTCTCGCCGCACAGGGTGCGAAGCCTGAGTTGCCGCGTGTCTATCTCGAGACGAAGTATCCGACAGTCACCCGGAAAGTCCGCCTGCCGGCGGGGGCGAATTTGCAGGAAGCGCTGAACGCCGCTCGGTCCGGCGACGAGCTCGTACTCGCGGCAGGTGCCTCGTACGTCGGCAACTTCACGTGGACCCGCTGTCTGCCGGGCTATGTCATCGTCACGGGGCCGGACGGTCCGGCAGAAGGCACGCGCGTCACGCCGACGGCCGCGGCGGCGAGCCGATACCCGCGTCTCATCTCGTCCACGATCGGGCCGGTGCTACTCGCCAAGAATGGCGCGTGCCGACTCAGGTTGTCGCGACTCGAGCTTACGGCGACAGCGCAAAGCGCGAGCGCCAATCACAACGAAGCATTCGTGAGGCTCGGGGACGGCGAGAACACGCTCGAGGCGCAGCCTTCGGAGATCACGCTCGATCGTGTCTGGATTCACGGTTCCCCGACGACGAGCACGAAGAACGGCGTCGTCTTCAATGGTCGCTCGCTGGCGCTCATCGATTCATGGATCGATCAGGTTCGCTGGAAAGGCGTCGAGTCGCATTGCGTAGTCGCGTGGACGGGCGCGGGACCGATGAAGCTCGTCAACGACCACTTCGATTGCGCATCGATCGGCGTGCTTTTGGGCGGCGCGGCGCGCGGGATCGCTGGCGTCGCGCCGTCCGACGTCGAGGTTCGCGGCAATCACTTCGTGAAGGACACCGCGTACAAGGGCTACGTCGCCAAGAACCTGTTCGAGGTGAAAGACGCGCGGCGCGTGCTGCTCGAGGGCAACGTGATCGAGCACAGCTGGTTCGAGGCGCAAAGCGCCATGGCCATCAACCTCCAGTCGCTGACCGACGAGAAGAACAGCGCCGTCCAGGCTACCGACATCACGGTCAGGTGGAACCGCATCAGCCAGGCGGGCCAGTGCATCACGATGAGCGCGCGCGGCTACAACGGCGTCGCCTCACCGATGGCGAAGGTTCTGGTCGAGCAGAACCTGTGCACCGAGATCGGTGTCGATTCGATGAACCGCGTGCTGCTGCTCACGGCTGATCTGCAAGGCGTGATGCTCCGCCACAACACGTTCATGCGCCTTGCCACGCCGAGAAAGGGCTCGGTCACGTACGTGCAGAAAGGCTCAGGGCCGCCGGCGTCGCGGGTGGACTTCGTCGACAACCTGATCGGCCCCGGACTCGATTACGGCTGCATCTTCGGCGAGGGGAAAAGCGGGACCGACGCGCTCGCAAAGTATGCGCAGCAGTGGTCGTTCGTCGGCAACGGATGCTGGGACTCGCACCCCGGTGCCGCAGCCTACCCGGCCGGGAACAGCTTCGTAGCCACCCAAGCCGATGTGAGATTCAACGCCGATTGGTCGCTCGGTCCCCAGTCTCCATTCAAGGGGAAAGCGTCGGACGGGAAAGATCCGGGCGTGGACGCCGCGGAGCTCCAACGACGGCTCGCGGGCGTCGTCGTGAAACCCTGATGTCCGGCTCGAAACGCTAGCGCGATCCGCGCTTCCAGTTCCGCCGCATCGCGCGTCGCGTCGGCGATCCGGGCGGCGTAGGCTCGCGCACGGCGCGGATCGGTCGGGCGCTCAGGAACAGCGCCTCTACGATCTCCGGGACCGCCCAGTTGAGCGGACCGCATCGCGTGAACCGCTGCTCGCGGAGCGAATCCTCGCTGGTAAATCGAAGTACCAGACGCGGCGACGGTCCGTCGAATGACGGCACCACAGTCTCGAGCCGGGCGACCTCCTCCGCTGTCCACCGCCTCCCACTCGGCTCGGTGTGCGTGGCCACAAACCCTCGGCGATTGGGCTGGTCCATAGCTCCACGGGTGGGAATTGCTCAGCAGAAGAGCAAGGACTGGTCCGCAATCACGAGTGGTTTCGCGACCGACTCCGGACTGTTACTCAGTCGTCCTGCGGTCGAACCCGCACCGTGGACAGATCCTCGGCGGCGTCGCGTTTCGCGAATTTGACCTTGGTGCGGACCACGTCGCGAACGAGCGTAAAAAATCCCGAATCCGTGAGATCTCCACGGACGGGGCTGAGTCGAGCGATCACGTCGGCTACCAACGACTCGTCGGCGCCGGCTTCGCGGGCTATTCGTTCAGAATTGAGCTCGGTCATGGCAGAACTCTGGTGCGTTCTGACATCCAGGATGCAATGCGGGTGGGCCACGCTCTGTGACCCAGGCAACATACCGGTCTTTGGTTTACTCTGCCGTTACCATCAGACTCTGGGTGTGGGTCGTACGTTAACGCCAAGTCTGACTGCGAGCTCCTGAATCCTGGATCAATCGGACCGAATCGCGAGCAGAGGATCCGCCCGAGCTGCCCGGAAGGCCGGGATCAGCGCCGCGAGTAGCCCGATCGCCACCAGCACGACCGTTGTAATCGCCCACGTGGCGCGGTCGAGCGGGCTTACGCCATACAACATGGCCGACAGCAGTCGAGTGACCGCGAAGCTCCCGATCAGTCCGATCGAAACGCCAAGACCGATCAGCCGAAGGCCCTCGCTGGCCACGAGCCGCAGCGTGGTCCCTGCCGTGCTCCCGAGTGCGCTCCGAATACCGAACTCGCGAGTCCGCTGAGCGACCGCGTAGCTCAGCACCCCGTAGATCCCGGAGACCGCGAGCACCAACGCGACTACGGCGAAAACCGAGAGGAGGGACAGGTAGAACCTCGCGCGTCCGGTGCTGAGTGCCATGACTTCCGGCATCGTTTTGACATCGGTGATCGCGGCCTGCTGGTCCACGGACCGGATGGCGGCGCGGACCTGACCCACGAGGTCGGCCGGATTTCCGCGCCGCACGCGAACGAGGATCGGGAAGTTGGATGACCCCTGGCCCGTCTGGCGATACGGGTTGTAGACCTCGGGGTGTGGCTCGTCGACCGGACCGAAGTTGCGGATGTCGGTTACGACACCGACGATGGTGGCGAAGGTGGTGTCGCCATAGTAAAAGCGTCGGCCGATCGGGTCCTTTCCGGGGAAGTCCCGCCGGACGAGCGCCTGGTTCACCACCACGACTGTCGGCGATTCCCGACGACCGTCATCCTGCGGCCCAATGAGCCGGCCGGCGACCAGCTTCTGCTTCGTGACCTGGAAGAACTCCGGCGTCGCGACGCGGTTTTCGGCGATCGGGAGACGCGACGGGTCGTCGCCCGGCTGACCCTCGTAGCGGATGTTGAAGTTCCAGCCCCAGTTGTCGTACGGGATGAGCGAGATCGATGCGGCCGCATCGACTCCGGGAATCGCCCGGATCCTCTCGAGTGCCGGCTCCAGGAAGCGCTCTACGGTCTTGCCGTCGGGGTAGCGCAGTGGGGAAATGGTCGTTTGCAGCGTGAGGATCGGTCGCGGGTCGAAGCCGGGGTCCCTGTCGATCAGCGCCGCAAAGCCCTTGATCACGAGACCCGCGCCGACGAGCAGCACGAGGGACAGCGACACTTCGGCGACAACCAGCGACCGCAGCACGCGGTGATGCGCGCGGCTCGTTCCACCCCCGCGACCGTCGCGCAGGGAGTCCTGTGGATCGACTGCCGAGCTGCGCCACGCGGGCAACCCGCCACAGCAGACAGCAACGACGACCGCGAGCGCGACCGCGAAGGCGATCACCCGGTAGTCGACGGAGAGGCCAGCGAGTTGGGGAAGACGGACCGCGGCGACCGACCCGATCGTTCGGACGCCGACCCACGCCAGCGCCAATCCGGCGAGCAGCCCGATGGCGGTCATGACTAGGCTCTCGCTCAGCACGGGTCGCATGAGCTGGCCGCGCGTCCCGCCTAACGCGGAGCGGATCGCGAGCTCACGCCGCCGCTGCACGGCGCGTGCGAGCAGGAGACTCGCGACGTTGGTCGCCGCGATGAGCAGCACCATGCACACCGCGCCGAACAGGAGAAGGAGCGGCTTCCGGACACTGCGCACTCCCTCGCCGACGAGCGGCAGCGCCCGCACCTGCTCGCCACGCAGCACCGGGTTGGCCGCCACGATGCCATCGAAGATGCGCACGAGCTCAGCATGGGCGGACTGCGCGGTCGCGTTCGGAGCGAGCCGGCCAAGCACAGACAGGTAATTGCTCCGGCGCTGCGACAGCTCGTCCGGGGTGAACCGCATCGGTTTCCACACCTGCGAGCGAAATACCCTCGAGCCATGGGGGATTCCCATCCCGCGCGGCGCGATGCCCACGACCGTATACGCCTGGCCGTCGAGGCGAATGGGTTTCCCGACGAGGCTCGCGTCGCCACCGAACCGCTCGTGCCACAGCTCTTCGCTGATCACGACAACCTGAGGAGCATCGGTGCGGTCGTCGTCGACCGTGAGCATGCGTCCACGAAGCGCGCGAACGCCGAGAAGCGGGAACAGGTTGCCGGTCACCCGATTCCCGCTGACTTGCGCAGCTTCGTCGGTCAGCTGGAGGAGCGCCCCGGAAGGCGCGATCGCCGCCAGTCCGTCGAGCTGACGTGTCTCCCGGGCAAGGTCCGAGTAGTTCGCGGCGGAAAAGGGCCCGGTGTCGAAGTTTGGAGTCGTCCGATAGACCGTGACGAGACGTTCGGGGTCGCGGAATGGCAGCGGTTGCAGCAATGCGCGGCTGATCGCGCTCGAGATGGCGGCCGTCGAGCCGATGCCAAGGGCGATACAAAGGATGGCGGATCCGGAAACCAGCGGAGCTCGCCGCAGCGAACGAAAGGCGGCGAGCAGCTCGGTGACGACGGTGGGGGCAGGCACGAACCACGTCCTCTAATTCAGGGGGTCGACTCGTTGGACATCGACCCGCGGGCTGCGGTTTGGATTGACTGGGACGAACCGGCCGGTCGAAGTCGGGTGAAGGCGGCTGAACCGAAAGCAGTCGGAACTGCCAGTTCCAAGTAGGTCAGTACGTCAGCGATCAGTCATCAGTCATCAGTTCCCGCTTCCTCGAGTTGGGAAACGCGAGAGGGGCTAGCGATGGCTCCGCGCCAAACCTCGCAGCAATTACTGAAGGAAACGGAAACTGATGACTGATAACGGACAACCGAGGACTGACCCACTTGGTACTGGCCAGGCCCTACCGCGATGCCTGCCAGACTCGCCGTCAATCAGCGCGTAGTGCGCCTGCTGGGTCTTCGGCCGCTGCACGTCGCCCCGGGATGAGGCACGCCAACGACGCCACGGCAACTACGACCGCCAGAACCGCCCCGAGCGTCGCCGCGTCCCACGGCTTTACCTCGAACAGAAAGCCGGACAGCGAGCGACCCGCGACGAACATTCCGGCCATGCCGGCTGCACACCCGGCTACCACGAGGGTCAGCCCTTCGCGCAGGATAAGTCGCAACACGCCCGAGGGACGCGCACCGAGCGCGAGACGGATACCGAACTCGCGCCGGCGGTGGTTCACCGCGTAGCTCAGCATCCCGTAGATCCCCACCGCCGCCAGGGTTAGCGCGAGCAGGGCGAAGGCGGTCATGAGCATCATCACGAACCGCGGCGGGTCGACGACCGCCTCCAGCACTCGGCTCATCGGCTTGACGTCGCCGAGTGGGAGTGTCGGGTCGAGATGGCGGACCTCCTCGCGGATGATGGCCGTGAGCTGTGCCGCGTCGCCTCGTCCTCGAACGACCAGATGCATCTTCCGCGCGGGGAACTGCCCCGGCGCGAAATACATCGCCGGCTCGGGTTCATCGCGAAGCGACGTGTTGCGGATGTCGCGCACGACGCCGACCACCTGGTGTTCGTCGCCGGGGACAATCCGGTTGGCGAGCGGGCCAATGTTTCGGATCGTGGTCGTGATGCGCTTCCCGATGGGGTCCTCGTTAGGCCAGAGGCGGCGGGCGAGCGTCTCGTTCACGATCACCACCGGCGTCGAGCTGGCGTCGTCGTGCGCGTCGAACGTGCGACCCCGGACGATCGGGGCGCGAAGCGCCGCAAAGTACCCGGCATCCGCCGAGTGAAATTGCGCCATCGGCTCTTCGCCCGCGGGAATCGGGCCGGCACCGACGGGCAGATACGGCAGCCTCCATCCCGACTCCAGTGGCAGAAAAGTCGTGGTCCCCGCAGCGACAATTCCGGCCCGCTGATCCAGCGCACGCACCAGTGAAGCATAGAACTGCTCGACGCGAGGCCATTCACGGTATGCCGCGTCAGGCAGCTGCATGTCCGCCGTGATCGTGAACGCCGGGTCGACGCCCGTGTTCACCGCGAGCATCCGCGTCACGCTGCGCACGAGGAGTCCTGCGCCCGACAGCAGGATGACCGCGAGGGCGACTTCGACCACGACGAGGGCGCTCCGCAACGCGCGCCCCTGCGTGCCACTACCTTTGCTGCCGTCCTTGAGCGCATCCTGAAGCTCCGAGCGCGACAGGATGAACGCCGGCACGAGCCCGAATGCGACGGCGGTGAGCGCGGCCACGACGGTGGCGAAAACGAGCACGGGCGCATCGATCCCCACCGCGTCGGCGCGAGGGATCCGAACGGGCGACGCGGCCATCAGGGCCTTGACGCTCAGCACCGCCACGACGAGTCCGACCACCGCACCGGCCGCCGCCAACACCACGCTCTCCGTCAGAAAGAGCCTAACGAGTCGTCCTCGGCTCGCTCCGATGGCGGAGCGCAGCGCGACCTCGCGACGCCGGCCGCTTGCGCGCGCAAGCAGCAGGTTCGCGACGTTGATGCAGGCGAGCGTCAGCAATAGCGCCGATGCGCCAAATAGCGCGAACAGGCCGGGACGAAAAACCCCGGCCGTCTCGCGATCGAGCTCGATCACCTTCGGCGTCCAGCCGGCGTTCGTTCCTCGGAACTCGTTGCCGAGCCTCAGCCCAAGCGCGGCGAGCTCGCGGTTGGCGCGCTCCGTCGTCACACCCGGCGCGAGCCTGGCGACCGATTCCATGAAATGCGCGCCACGGCTGTGGTAGTGAAGGTCCCACTGCAACTGCTGCCAGAGATCGGTCTCGCCCGGGAAGCCGAAGCCGGCAGGCATGATACCCACGACCGTATACGTGAACCCGTTCAGCCGAACCACTCGGCCGATGATTCCCGGGTCGCCGCCGAATCGCGTCTGCCACAGCCGGAAACTGATGATGGCTTCGTGCTCGGGACCGAACAGCAGCGGATGAACGGTGAAGCCGCGCCCGATCGCGGGCTGTACTCCGAGCACGTTGAACAGGTTTTCCGTGGTCTCGGCAGCCGAGACTCGAATGGGATCGCCGGTTTCGTCGGCGAGATTGAGTTGGGGGCGCCACCACGCCGCGGCGTCGGCGAATACGGCCGAGAGCGCGCGGTAGTCGTGGAACGTCACGGGTGAGATGGGCTCGTGCTTCAGCCCCTTCTCCCGATTCGAGTCCCAGATCGTGACCAGTCGACTCGGGTCGCGATACGGCAGCGGTCGGAGCACGACGCCCTCGAGGAGGCTGAACACACCGGCGGTCGAGCCGATGCCGAGTCCGAGGGCAAGGACGGCGGTGATGGCGAAGCTCGGGCTACGAACGAGACTACGCAGCGCGAAGCGGACGTCGCTGATCAGAGTGTCCATGGGCGAGGAGGGAGGGCCTCACCTTTGGACATGCCGTGGGCGGGGATGGTTCGCCATCCGTGGCCGCCGGCAGGCAGCCGAACGACGCAGACGTGTCATTCCGAGCGAGCGGCAGCGAGTCGAGGAGCCATGTCATTCCGAGCGCAGCGCCGAAGGCGCGGAGGCGAGGAATCGCCGTCGTCCCGGTAGAGGGCTCTCGCTCGGGACGACTGCGATTCCTCGCTGCGCTCGGAATGACAGCCGCTCCGGATGCCGAGCTAGCGACGGTGCGGATTGATCTCGAACGCGAACACGTCGGGCCGGCTGTAGTGGCCGGTGACGTCGAGCGTCATCGACTCCTCTCTCGTTAGGCCCAGATCGAGGTCGGCGACGAGGACCGCGGGCGCGTCGAACACGGGGTCGCAGACGTACCGGCCATTCGGCGCAATGATCGCGCTCCCGCCGCGAAGCACGAACTGCTGCTCGCTCGTCACGATGTCCGGATGCGCCTCGAGCTCCGGCGGAAGGGCCGACGCACGGAGGAGTGAGCCGGCCGCGAGGACGTAGCAGCGCCCCTCGAACGCATAGTGCCGACTCGCGACCTGCAGCATCTCCTTCACCGTCGGCCACGCGGCGACGTGAATGTCCTCTCCGGACTCGTGGAGGGCCTGACGGGCCAGTGGCATCCAGTGTTCCCAGCATACGAGCCCACCGACTCTCACCGACCCGTCGTGCGTGGGGACGTCGACGGCCCGCACGCCATTCCCGTCTCCCTGACCCCACACGAGCCGCTCGGTATAAGTCGGAACGAGCTTGCGATGGTGATTGAGGAGCGACCCCTCGGGGCCGAACGTGAGGAGGGCATTGAAGAGCGTGCCGCGCCCAGGGCCATGCTCGACGCGCTCGGTGACGCCGACGACGAGCGCGATACCGTGACGCGCCGCGATCGCGCCAAGCGCACGGCCGGACTCGCCGTCGACGACGACACTCTCGTTCGCCATGCGGCGGAAAACCGCCTTCACCGGCGCGTGGTCCCAGAGCCCGGCATCCCGGCAGACATCCAGCCATGCGGGATAGCCGGGCAGCCATGTCTCGGGGAACACGGCGAGTGCGGCACCAGCGCGCGCGGCATCGGCGGCGCGGGCATCGGTGAGCGCGAGCCCGCGCTCGAGATCGGGCGCGACTTCGTCCTGGACGATGGCGACGCGGAGAGTGGAGAGCATGGGGCAAATCTGCCGTGGCGACTGGCGACTGGCGACTGCCGGGGGCGGGCGACGGGCGACGGCTAAACAGCGGAACCCTCGGGGGATTCCTCTCTGGCAGCCAGCGTCAGCCAGCAGCCAACACGATCAACCAGCAACCAGCCGCTGTTTCCCCGTCCCCCTGTTCATATAGATGTTCGATACGACGCAACCCATCTTTCATATCGAGTGTCTATACGAAACCATGACCGACCGACAAGCCAACCTGCTCCAGGGAACGCTCGACCTGCTCATCCTGAAGTCGCTCGCCCTCGGCGAGCTGCACGGGCTGGGCGTCGCACGGCGCGTCGAGCAGATCACCCGCGGCACGTTCCAGGTGAAGCCCGGATCGCTCTTCCCGGCATTGTATCGCATGGAGGAAGCGGGCTGGCTCACGTCCTCGTGGGGAGCGTCCGAGAACAACCGTCGAGCAAAGTTCTACAAGCTCACCGCCGCCGGACGCCGGCAGCTCGACGCCGAGACCACCCAATGGAAGCGAATTGCCGTCGCGATCGGGTTTGCCCTGCAGGCGACCTGACGAACACCACGACCACGGGAGCCGGAGTCGATGTCCCCGTTCACCCAGATCACTTCACGACTGCGCAGTGCGCTGCGCAACCTGTTCACCCGGTCGCATGTCGAGCGCGAGCTCGATGCGGACGTGCGCGCCTACGCGGACCTGCTGGCGGACGAGAAGGTCCGCATCGGCATGGATCGTAGCGAGGCGAAACGTGCTGCGCTCGTGGAACTGGGCGGCATCGAGCGCGTGAAGGACGAAGTCCGGGCCGTAAGGAGCGGTGCATTGCTCGAGACAACGGCCCGTGACATTCGCTATGCGATCCGCACGCTCGTTCGGCGACCCGGATTCACCGTGGTGGCGGTGATCGCCCTCGCGCTCGGCATCGGCGCGACGTCCGCGATCTTCAGCGTGGTGAATGGCGTGCTGCTTCGTCCGCTGCCGTATCGCGACCCGGACGGGTTGGTGGTGATCCTGCACGAAGGGCGGAATCCGGTCGCACCGGCGAACTATCTCGACTGGAAGCGACAGACCTCACTGTTCTCCTCCTTCGGCGCGGCGGAGTACTGGTCCGGAACCGTGACCGGCGATATCACCGAGCGTGTGCACGGGCTCAAGGTCACGTCGGATGTGTTGGCGATGACGGGCGTCAGTCCGCTCCTCGGTCGCTTGTTCCGCGCGGATGACGACGTGGCGACGGGCGATCAGCCGATCATTGTCTCGTGGGGGTACTGGCAGCGCCGATTCGCCGGGAGGCCCGACGTCCTCGGCACATCGCTGATCGTGAGCGGCTCGTCGTACACGGTCGTGGGCGTGATGCCGCGCGGCTTCGACTTCCCGATGTTCTGGGCAGGCAACGCCGAGGCGTGGACGCCGCTCGCGTTAGGCGAGCGGGCCTCGAGCCGGCAGTCGCAGAGCCTTCGCCTGTTCGCACGGCTCCGGCCCGGTGCGTCCGTGGAGGCGGCACAGGCGCAGATGTCTGCCGTCGCGGCGAATCTCGAGCGGGCGTTCCCCGGAACGAATCCTGCCGTGACGGTCACGCCGCTCCGCACCATGGTCGTCGGCGATGTGCGGACCGCGCTGCTCGTCCTCCTCGGTGCTGTGGGCTTCGTGCTGCTCATTGCCTGTGCCAACGTTGCGCACATGCTGCTGGCGCGGGCGTCAGCGCGCCATCGCGAGATGACGGTCCGGCTCGCGCTCGGGGCGAGTCGCGCGCGACTCCTTCGTCAGCTGTTGACCGAGAGCGTGGTGCTCGCGCTCGCCGGTGGAGCGTTAGGCATCATGCTCGCACGACTCGGGCTTCGCACGCTCGTGGCGCTCGCGGGCGCGAGCCTTCCTCGTGCGGACGTCATTGGGCTCGATCTCACGGTGCTCGTCGTCACCGTGGGCATCTCGCTGCTGACGGGTCTGGGCTTCGGGCTGCTCCCGGCGCTTCGCGTGTCGCGCCGCGAGATGTCCGAGGCGCTTCGCGACGGCGCCCGCGGTTCGACTGACGGTGCAGGGCGGAGCCGCATTCGGTCGATCCTCGTGGCGTCGGAGATCGCACTCGCGCTGGTGTTGCTCGCGGGCGCGGGCCTGGCGATTCGCAGCTTCGCCGCGCTGCGCGCGATCGACCCGGGCTTCGATCCACGCGGTGTGCTCTCGGCCATCATCTCACTGTACGGAACGGCGGAGGCTCCTCCGGGGCGCCGCGAGGCGTTCTATACGTCGACGCTCGAGCGCGTCCGGCGGCTGCCTGGCGTGGAATCCGCGAGCCTGATCAATCACCTCCCGGTCGCGGGTGACATCTGGGGCCTGCATTTCCTCATCGAGGGGCGCCCGCGTCCTCGGCCCGCGGATGTGCCGAGGGCGACGTTTCGTGTCGTGTACCCGGGCTACTTCGCGACGATGCGGCTGCCCCTGCTGCGTGGCCGAGACGTCGCGGAGACCGATCGTGGCACCGCGCCGCGAGTCGTCGTCGTGAACGACTTCCTCGCGCGTCGGTACTGGCCTAACGAGGACGCTGTCGGGAAGCGCGTCACGTTCGACCCCTCCGCCGCGGAGCCGACGTGGTTTACCGTCGTGGGTGTGGTGAAGAACGACGTGCAGTCGGACTGGTCGACGCCACCGGACGCGGAAGTGTTTCTTCCGTATCGGCAGGAGCAGAGCTATCTCGAGAGCGACGGCGGGCATGTGGGGTTCATGACGCTCGTCGTACGTGCGTCTTGCAGCGACGCGCGCGCGTGTAACCCGGCGTCGCTCGCTCCAGCGATCCGCGACGTCGTCGGCTCGCTCGACCGATCGGTGCCGGTGACGGACGTCGTGACCATGGAGGACGTGATTACCGGGGCGACTGCGCGGCCGCGGTTCACGCTCGTCCTGCTCGCGACGTTCGCCGCGGTGGCGCTCGTGCTCGCGGCCGTCGGGATCTATGGCGTCATCAGCTACGCGGTGTCTCGCCGCACGCACGAGATTGGCGTACGCGTCGCGCTCGGGGCGAGCCCGGGCGCTGTCGTTAGGCTCGTCGTCGCGCAGGGCATGCGCGTCGTGAGCGTGGGCGTCGCGATCGGGCTCGTGGGGGCACTCATCGCGAGCCGTCTCATGACACAGCTCGTGTACGGCGTCCGCGTTACGGACCCAACGACGTACGCCGGCGTGGCCGCGCTGCTCGGCGCCGTGGCCCTCGTGGCGAGCTACATCCCGGCCCGTCGAGCGACGCGGATCGATCCGTTGGTTGCCATGAGGACGGATTGATACGTACGGGGTCAGAGTCCTAACGGGCCATTCGGACGCGCGCCTGGCGCGCGTCCGAATGGCCCGTTAGGACTCTGACCCCGTACGGAGCCTAATGTTGCGCGTCCGTCTCCTGATGGAACGACGCCTTCCACGTGTCGCCACTGCGGACGTAGAGCGTCGTCGACCACGCGTCCGAATGGACCGGCTGGTCCCCGCACATGACGTCGGACATGGCCCGCAGCGTGAGGAGCGCGACGTCCGGCGAGAGCGCGTGCACTTCCTCATTCCGGAGCACGTAGCCGCCGACCTTGCAGTTGTCCGTCTCGATCCCGTGCGCGATGTCCTCGCGGCTGCTCAGCCCCGTGGCACTCACGTACACGGCGTTCGGCAGCAGCAAGTTGCGGAAAAACGCTGCGTCTTTCCGCTTCCATGCCTCCCATGCCTGATGCTCGATCGCGATGATCTCTTCTCGTACCGGTCCGGTCGCCGCACGGCCCGGTGCAGGGCGGGGTGGCGCACACGCCGCGAGACTGACGAGGACTCCAATTGACGCCACCGCTCGCTGCCAGACATGACCGCGCATTCGTGCTTCCTTGAATGAAGACGCCAGTACGCTACACGGCGCTCGGCCTGTGCGCACCGTGCCCGACTGTCGCGTTTGGAGTCACTCCCAGATTTGCCGATGGGCTTGCGGGCGTGATGTACGCCGCAAAGCGGCAACGCCCTGCGTTGCGGCAGTGCAGCGCCAACCCAGGGGCGGACCGGTTCCGTCGCGAATGCCCGTGCCAATCGGCCGGTCGCACGGTGCGAGGACTGCCTTAGCAAGGGTCGTCGCAAACAGGAGACGATCCCATGCTGTCATTCGTGTCCGCCCTTTCGGTCAATTTGATCGCATCGCTGGCCAGTTCCGCCGTCGATAGCGCTCGAGTGCCCGCGGGGAACGCAAATCCTCCCGAAGTCCGTGTGATGCGGACCGGGCGAAGCCCGGCGCCGGCGACTCTGGAACGCACCGTTCTGCGAACCGCGTCGCGCTACCTCGGAACTCGCTACCGCTTTGGCGGCACGCGGCCCGGGGCGTTCGATTGCTCGGGCTTCGTCCGCTACGTGTTCGCGCGCCATGGCGTGGCGCTGCCCAGGACGGCGAGCGAGCAGTCGGCCGAAGGCCATCCTATAGTAGTGGGCGTGGACTCGCTCATCGTCGGGGACCTGCTGTTCTTCCGAACGAGACGTGGCGATGCGAGCCACGTCGCGATCTACGCGGGCAATGGCCGAATCATTCACGCCAGCTCGGGAAGCCGGCGGGTCCGCTACGACGACCTGATGTCGCCACGCGGGCGGTGGTTCATCGAGCACCTCTCCTCCATCCGCCGAGTCGCCGAGGAGAAAGGAACGCCGGCCAGTCGCATCGGAATCGCGATGGCCAACACAAAGTGAGTCGGTCATCGGCATTCGGTCATCAGGCATCAGGCTCCGTTTCCCCAGTAGCTGATCGGAGGGGTCGCAGAGCAGGTCGTCGCTTCGCGTTTCGAACTCGAGGAAACGGGACCTGACCCCTTGATCGCTCTCTCCTCTTGACTTCCGACAGGAGTCCACGCACTCTTCTGTCGGAATCCAAGAGAAGTCTGTCCCGTCTCGAGCAGGCCATGCAGCCGCCATCCAGCGACGTCCTCCGCGGTACCCTCGACCTCCTCATCCTCAAGACCCTCACCCTCGAGCCGATGCACGGCTGGGGCATCGGGCAACGCATCCAGCAACTCTCGCGAGGCGTGCTCGATGCCAATCAGGGCTCCCTCTATCCCGCATTCCAGCGGCTCGAGCAGAAGGGATGGATCGAGAGCGAGTGGCGTACCACGGAGAACAACCGGCGCGCCAAGTATTACCGGCTGACTACCGCGGGTCGTCGCGCTGTCGGCGCCGAGGCCGCGAGCTGGCGCCGATATGTCGAGGCCGTCGAGCTCATCCTGCAAACCACCTAACGACCGGTCGTTTCCGGTGGTTCGCCGGTCACGTGCCGAGCCACCGTGGCTGGAGCCACCATGAGTGCCATCAAGGGATTCGCCGCCCGACTGCGCGCCCTCCTCTCGCCGCGCACGACCGAACGGTCGCTGAACGAAGAGATCGAGTTCCACATCGAGCAGGAGACCGAGAAGAACCTCCGCCTCGGCATGAGCCACGCGGAGGCGCGTCGGCGGGCGCTCGTGGAATTCGGCGGACTCTCGCAGACTCGGGAGGCGCATCACGACGTCTACGCCGCGCGCCCGCTCGAGGAGCTCGTTGCGGACACGCGGTACACGCTCCGCACCATGCGGCGCACGCCCGTGCTCGCAGGCGCGGCGATCCTGACGCTCGCGTTAGGGATCGGCGCCAACACCGCGATCTTCTCGGCGGTGAACGCCGTCGTGCTGCAGCCTCTCCCGTTCCCCAACCCGAAGCAGCTCTACATGGTTTGGGAAGAGAACCCGGAAAAGGGCTGGTACAAGCAGGTCGCGGCGCCCGCCAACATGCTCGACTGGAAGGAGCAGGTAGCCGCGTTCGCCGACGTCATGGCGTACTCCGAGGGGTTCGGCACGGCGACGCTCACCGAAAACGGCGAACCGACCATCGTGCGGCCGGCGTTCGGGACGGGCAACTTCTTCTCGGTGCTCGGGGCGCGTGCCGCGTTAGGCCGCACGTTCGTGGACGCCGAGACGTGGAAGACCGGGCATCGGATCGCCGTGCTGTCGCACCACCTGTGGCGTGACCGGTTCGGCGGCGACCGCAACATCATTGGCCGGACGATTCAGCTCGACGGCGCTCCCATTCAGGTGGTCGGTGTAATGCCGGCGAGCTTCGACTACCCGAACGAGAAAGTCGATCTGTGGGAACCCTGGGCCTGGGACCCGAGCAATCGCCAGCAGGTCTCGTTCAGGCGTGCGCACTGGCTCAGCGTGGTCGCGCGGGTCACGCCGGGTATCAGTCAGGACGCGGCGAACGCGCAGCTGCAAGCCGTCGTGAAGCGGCTGCAGCGTGACTACCCGGGGACCAACCGGGTGATGGGCGCAGGGATCACTCCACTTCACGAGTTCCTCGTCGGTGACACACGGCTGCCGCTGCTCGTGCTGCTCGGCGCGGTCGCGCTGCTGCTGCTCATCGCCTGCGCCAACGTGGGGAATCTCATGCTCGTGAAGGCGGCGGATCGCGAGCGCGAGGCCGCCTTACGGCTGGCGCTCGGTGCTGGACGCCGGCGTCTCGTCAGGCAGGCGCTCACGGAAAGCCTGGTGATGTCGTTGGTCGGCGGGCTCGCGGGAATCGCGTTAGGCATGTGGGGCACACGGGCGCTGCAGGCGATGCAGCCGGCCGGGATGCTCCGCGTTTCGCATTTCAATTTCGATTGGGTCGTGTTCGGCTACGTGCTCGCGATCACGACCGTAAGCGGCCTCCTGTTCGGGATCGCGCCGGCGCTGTGGTCGAGTCGGCGCGCGCCACAGGACGCGCTCAAGGAAGGTGGCCGCGGCGGAAGTCAGAGCCGGCGCATGCGTCGGTGGGGCGAGCGACTCGTGATTGGTGAAGTGGCGCTCGCGCTCATGTTGAGCGTCGGTGCCGCACTGCTTGTTCGAAGCTTGCTTCGCCTCCAGCAGGTCGACCCGGGCTTCGATCCTAACGGGGCGATCGCCGCCCGGCTCGAGCTTCCGGGCACGCGTTACGACACCGGGGACAAGGCGAACAACTTCTTTTCGCGTCTCGAGGAGCAGCTTCGATCGATCCCGGGCGTACAATCGGTCGGCAGCACGTCGGACGTCCCGCTCACCGGAGGCGGTTACTCGAGTGACTTCGTGGTCGCCGGATGGCCCGAGGGCACGTACGGCAGCGAGGTCCTGCACCGCCGCGTCACGCCCGAGTTCTTCAAGGCGATACGGACGCCGGTGCTCGCCGGTCGTGCGTTCACGGTCGACGACCGAGCGAAAAGCGCCTCGGTTGTCATCATCAACGAGGCACTGGCGAAGAAGCACTTCAAGGGTCAGGATCCGATCGGCCAACGCATCTCGTTCGACAAGGTCCCCGATTCCAGCTCGACGTGGAGCACGATTGTCGGCATCGTGAAGGACCAGCATCAGTCGAAGCTCGGCATCGAGCCGCAAATCGAGGTGTTCGAGCCGCTGACGCAGTCGCCGACCGGCGGGATGTCGGTGATCGTCCGAACGGCGGGGGACCCTGCCTCGTTAGGCCCCGCGATCCGTCGCACGGTGGCCGCCATGGATCGCAGCCTCGCGCTCTCCTCGGTCGAGACGTTGAACCAGATACGCGCCGAGTCACTCGCGCGTGAGCGCTTTCTGACGACGCTGCTGCTGCTGTTCGCCGGCGTCGGGTTGGCGCTGGCGGTGGTTGGCGTATACGGGGTCATGGCGCAGATGGCGCGTCGTCGCGTGCGCGAGATGGGGATTCGTCTCGCGCTCGGCGCTCAGGCGAACGACGTGCGCTGGCTCGTGGTCCGGAACGGGCTGCGGTTGGTGACGATCGGGCTCGCGATCGGCACGGCTGGCGCGTTCGCCGCGACGAGGACGATGCAGGCGCTGTTGTTCGGCATTGCCCCGAAAGACCCGCTGACGTTCGTCGTGGTACCTGCGCTGCTGGTGCTTACCGCACTCGTGGCGACGTGGATGCCGGCGTCGTACGCGAGCCGCGCCGATCCGGCGACGGCGTTACGGGCGGAGTGATCGCGCGAGCGCCCTGCCTCCCGTGGGCCTCGACGACCGGCACCGCGGCGTACTCGCCACTACGTCGCGTTAGGTAGTCACGCACGGAGCCCTCGAATCCCAGCCAGAGCTTGAGGCGCGCGACGTCGCGAACGAGCTGCTTCGTGTAGGTGTTTGGCAGTTGTTCGCACACACGGTCGAGGAGCACTGCGAGGTCATCGTCGATGTGGCCGTCGACGTGAGCGTTAGGCGCCGAGGCATCGCGTCGTGGGACCGCTTCGCTCATTCCGCCTTCTCTGGCTGGAGTGCCGCGAAGGTATACCTCTCACTCGGGTGCTGCAACTATTTGAGAGATCTAAGGGTGTTCCCCGATCTCACTGCATGCTCGTCAGGCCGGACGCTCGCTCCGGAGCACTCGATGCATCCAGAATGGAGCGCACCCGGCGAGCGAGCTCGATCGGATCGTAGGGCTTCGCGAGGAAGCACTCGTCGTCGAAGCCCGATGAGTCGCCACGCGCATCGAAGCTGTATCCCGACACGAACAGCGTAGGCAGCGTTGGGACGCGCAGCCGCAGCATTCGACTGAGCTCATGCCCGTTGAGCCCCGGCATCACGACATCGGAGACGAGCATCGCCACCGCTCCCGGTGATCGATCGAACAGATCGATCGCCTCCGCCGCATTCGCCGCCTCGAGCACCGTGTAGCCAGCTTCCACGAGCACTCGGCGCGCTACCGTTCGCACGGCGTCTTCGTCCTCGACAAGGAGAATCGTCTCCGATCCGCGCGGGATACCCGTTGCGAACCCGGTGGCGCCGTTCGGATTCTCGAGATGCATCGCACGCGGCAGGAACACCGTGAACGACGACCCGGTCCGCGGCGTGCTCTCCACCGTGACGAAGCCGCCAGACTGATGGACGACGCCATGAACGGTGGCGAGGCCGAGACCGGTCCCTCGCCCAACGGGCTTCGTCGTGAAGAACGGCTCGAAGATGCGTGATCGCGTCGCGTCGTCCATGCCGACGCCCGTGTCGCTCACGCGAAGTGTCACATAGGGTCCCGGCACGACACCGCGAGCCGCCGCTCCCGCGGCAGACAAGGTCACGTCGCCCGTCGCGACGGTAAGTACGCCACCAGCGGGCATCGCGTCACGCGCGTTCACCACGAGGTTCACCAGCACCTGCTCGATCTGCCCGCGGTCCGCCGTCACGCGCGAGAGTGTAGGGGCCAGCTCCGTGACGAACGTGACGTCCTCGCCGATGACGCGGCGCAGCATCCGCTCGGCCTCGGCCACGACCTCGGTGAGATCGAGGACAGCAGGCTTCAGCACCTGCTTGCGACTGAATGCGAGGAGCTGTCTCGTAAGCAGCGCCGCACGCGACGCGGCGTGGCCGACCTGCTCCAGATCGTTCCGCAGCGGAACCGCCGGGGGCAACTCGTGCAGCGCGAGCTCCACGTTGCCCTTGATGACGGTCAGCAGGTTGTTGAAGTCATGCGCGATACCGCCGGCGAGCTGACCGACCGCCTCGATCTTCTGCGACTGACGGAGCTGCTCCTCCAGGCGGCGCTGCTCCGTGATGTCGATGGCGAGGACGAGACGGGCGTGGCGCCCCGCGAACACGAAGTCCCGTGACACGATGTCCACGATGACCATCGAGCCATCTCGTCGCCGGTGCCGATAGGGCCCCGATCGCTGCGAGCGCACCTCGACCGGCGCCGCGACTCGCGAGAGCGCGATCTCCGCGTCCTCCGGTGGCCGGATGTCGAGAATCGACATCTGCGCGAACTCTTCCCGCGAGTACCCGTACTGCTGCACCGCCGACGCGTTCACCGACAGGAACATCAGCGTCTCGGCGTCGATAACGAGGAGTGGGATCGGGTTCTCCTCGAACAGCAGGCGGTGCCGCTCCTCGCTCTCGCGAATGGCCGCCTCGGCGCGTAGATGCTCGGAGTCGACGATGGCCGTCAGCCGCGCGCGTGTTTCCTCTGCCTGCTTGCGCTCGGTGATATCGATGTGGACGCCGGTCATGCGGCGAGGCGTGCCGTCGGCGTTGCGCTCTACGACTTTCCCGCGGCCCAGAAGCCACTTCCAGCCGCCCTGCTTCGTTCGGCAGCGATACTCCGCCTCGTACGCGTCCGTGTTGCCTGCGACGTGCGCGTCGATCGCGCGCTGGACCGCGGGCATGTCATCGGGGTGGACGTTCTGGTCCCATGTGGTGCGGCCGGCTTGCCGCTCCATCTCGCCCGGCTCGTAGCCGAGCATCCGTTCGGCCGCCGCGCTGTAGTAGACGTCGCCGCCGTCGATACTCCAGTCCCACAGGCCTTCGTTCGCGCCCTCGAGGGCGAAGCGCAGGCGCTTCTCGCTCTCGCGGAGCGCGTCCTCGGCGGCCTTTCTGGCGGAGATGTCGCGGTAGATCGCGATCAGGCCGCCGTGCTCACCACGGTCGTTGGTGATGGCCACGAGCGTCGCCTGCAGGGTGACCGGTCGACCATCGAGCTTGACGAAGCCGATCTCGCCCTCCCATCGACCGTCGCGAAGGGCGTCACGTCGCGCGGCGGCGTCGTCTGCGGCGTTCAGACCGGGCGTCTTATTGTCGGTCGTGCGGCCGACTTGCCCGCCCACGGCGACGCCGAAGAGCCGCTCTGCGGCTGGATTGAGATCGGCGATTCGGCCATCGGCGTCGAGAACGACTGCAGCGTCCCGTACAGTCGCGAAGATCAGCGCGAGGTAACCAGCGCGTGCCGCCGTGCGGCTCGCGTTAGGGGCCGTGGAGCTCAAGCTGGGTGCGGCGCCGGAATGTTACGCATGGTCGACGACCACGATCGGCAGACGGGTCGGCAGAACGGCAGAGCAATCACACCAATGTAATGGGTCCTGCTCCGGAAACAGCGAGCAATATCACAGATGGAGACGCAGTTCCGCCGGCCATCCGGCCGGTTGTCCGGCCCGTCTCGGTTCGTCAGCGCCTAACGCCCAGGGCGGCCGTGGCCGTATCGTGAACCGGCGTGTCGATCCCGGCCTGGGCTGCGAGCCGGGAAACCGCGCCGCTCAGCGTGTCGAGCTCCGTTGGCCCGCCGCTCTCGAGATCGAGGAGAAAGCTCGGTGTCATCGCGGCGGGCAGCGTGTCGATGTACGCGGCAGTACGCGGGGCTTCGTCGTCCGGAAGCGGCACGCTGCGAGCGCGCGCGACATCGACGACTTCCGTGACCGCACGCTGGATGAGCCGACGGCCGCCCGGGGCCTCGCGGACGGGACCAATGGACGTGCGAGCCAGCCCACACACCGCAGCCATGGCGGTGATGAACACGTACTTCTGCCACAGCTCCACGTCCATCGTGGCCGAGGCTCGGGCGTCTACACCGGCGGTTCGCAAGGCGTCCGCGATCCTCGTGGCGCGTTCGCTGAGTTGCCCACCGAGCTCACCCACCACAATGCTGTGAAACCCGCTCCGTCGCTCGACGACGCCTGGCCCTGTCCGCACCACACTCACGCGCGCGAGTCCGCCGAGCACTCGTGAGGCAGGCACGCCACCAGCTATGAGCTCGTCGGCCGCCGTCACGCCGTTCAACAACGGCACCACGTCGGCACCGCGCTCGGCAACGAGACGCACGACGGGCGTGACGTCGGGCAGCGAATAGCTCTTCACCGCGACGATTGCGACGTCCGACGCGGGGAGCTCGTTCGGGACGTGCGTCGCGCCGACGCGAGCCACGAACTCGCCCTCGGGAGTGCGCACGGTGAGGCCGCGTGTTCGCACGGCATCGAGATGTGCGCCGCGGGCGAACAACGTGACTTCGTGCCCGACGCGAGCGAGCTCGCCGCCGAAGTACGCGCCGATACCGCCGGCTCCGACAATGGTGAATCGCATGGGTCGCTGATTGGCTGGTGGCTAGGGTTGTGTATTGGCCGTGAGCAGATCGTGCACTTCCTCGTCCGTCGTTTGCGCGAAGTCCTCGTACCACAGACCCACCGCGTAGAACGGCGACGGAGTCTCGGCGCACACGACGTCGTCGACGAGCGTATGAAATTCGTCGCATGTCTCCGCCGCGGCTACCGGCACGGCGACCACGATTCGCGCCGGTGACTCCTGCCGCAGGGCAAGCACCGCAACGCGCATCGTCGATCCGGTTGCAAGCCCGTCGTCCACGAGGATGACGGTGTGGTCGTGAAGCGGCGGCAGTGGCCGATTGTCGCGGTAGATGCGCTCGCGACGCTCCAACTCCTGCTGTTCCACCGCGGTGACGGTCTCGATCTCCGCGTCGGACACGTTGTACGCGCGGATGACGTCCTCGTTGATCACCCGGATGCCGCCGCTCGCGATGGCGCCCATCGCGAGCTCCTCGTGGCCCGGGACTCCGAGCTTTCGGACGAGGAATACGTCGAGCGGCGCGCCCAGCGCGCGGGCGACCTCGTAGCCTACCGGAACGCCGCCCCGCGGCAGCGCGAGCACGATCAGGTCGGCGCGTCCCTCGTAGCGCGCGAGATCGGCGGCAAGAACGCGGCCGGCGTCGGCGCGGTTCTGAAATCGCGGTCGGATCGGTGGATCGACACTCATGATGACGCCGTGGTTGATGGTCAGCGTGAACGTGAGCGTCGTTCTGTCGTTAGGCGCAGCACGGACATCACGGATGCGGCGGCGCGGTACCCGGTGCCGATGGCTCCGTGAACGGTACCGGTTCGGCCTTCGCTGTCGGCCGCTTCGCCGGCGAAGAACAACGTTCGGGCGACGGGCCTCGCGAGGCGTTTGGCCGCCGTGCTTCCGCCAACGACTGCGTAACTGTAGGCGCCGAGGCTGAAGGGATCGGCGTGCCAGTCATGATACCAGCAGCCCTCGATGAGCGATTCGACGCGCCGGCGTCGCATGCCGAACAGCCGCCCGATCGCCGCAATCGCGCGTGCTTCCACCTCCGCCGGCCCGCGTGTCACGAGACGCGTCGCCTTCGGCCCGCCCGCCCAGCCCACGAGCGTTGCCGCGCGAACCGGCCCGGCCGTCCACCACGTTGGCACGTCGTCGTCGGACGAGTGGAGAAAGGTGAGCTCGGCCAGCGAACGACCACCGGTTTTGCGCTTCATGGCCTGCGCACTCCAGAACGGCTCGCGAAACAGCAGCACGATGCGAACGACCGTCCCCATGGCGAGTTGACTGGCCGCGTGTCGCGTATCGGCGACGTCCGGCGTGAACGCGATGGCCGAGGGCCCATTCTCTTGTTGAAGCACGCCGAGCGGAACCGTGATGACTGCCGCGCGCGCGGCGATGCTCGACTCGCCGTTGCCCGCCCGCGCGTAGCGGACCTCGACCGCGCCCGGCTCCCACTCAACGTCGCGAACGACGTGGGCGAGCCTAACGCCGCTCACCGACGCGGCGAGCGCCAGCGGTACCCGGTCGTATCCGTCGAGGATCCTGGCCTGACGTTCGTCTTCCTCGTCCTCGGGGGCGCCGCCGTCCGCGAGCGCACGCTCGCTCACGCGCGCGAGATCCGCGGCGTGAAAACCTTCCACGTACTCACGGGTCATCTGTCGCTCGCGCCCGAGGGAGACACCGCCGGGTTTGCGATCGAGGAACTCCTGGAAGGATCGATCGGGCGTTCGTTTCGAATCGAGCCGGCTCATGACGCGTTCGATCTGTGCCCAGAACTCGTCGTCGTCGATCGGCTTCAGCTTGCCGCGCTCGGCGCTCCAGCGTTCGCCCTGGATGTCGCACACGACGAGGTTCTGTCGTCGGGCGATCTCGACGAGCTCGGGTGCGGAGCCGTGCACGAACTCCGCGCCGAGCTCGATCGGGATTGGCGTGCGGTCGTCGCGAACGGTGTGAATTCGTCCGCCGATGCGACCGCGGGCCTCGAGGACGGCCGTGGTCGCGCCCGCTTCGGTGAGTCGTTGGGCGGCCGCGAGGCCGGCGACTCCCGCTCCGACGATGACGACGTCTACGCGTTCATGCATGGAGCTTGGCGATGCGAGAACCGGGCAACGTTGGGAATCGGGAATAGGGAATCGGAGTCAGGGGCGCGGGGTGAGCACCGCCGGCGAGACGGCGGGCGGGTCGGGGAAGGTGGCACCGAGGGACCGCAGCGTCTCGCGCATGCGGCGTCGCGCGTCCAGGTAGATGCGCGCGCCGGTCCGCATCGAGCCCAGGATGTAGCCGAAGTCGCGCGCGTCGGCGCAGTCGATCGTGCGCTCCGCGGAGCAACTCGTCTCACGTTCGCGCAGCACCCGCATGGCGAGCACGAGCGAATCGAGACCCTCGAGCATCTGTCGATGGAACTGCGCCACGGTGTCGGGGCGCATGATGCCGCCGAACCGCGTCGAAAGCCGCTCGAGCGTACTCGCGGCCGCGCTGTCGTAACGCACGCTGGCCGTCGAGTCGAGCGTGAAGTACGACGAGACGGCCGCCAATGCGCTGTCGCCGGTGCCGGCCGTGAGGTCGGCGTACCCCTGGTACGTGCCTTCGGACTCGCGGCAACTCAGTGCCAGGAGCAGTATCGAGAGTGAGACGATCAGGCGCATTGTTCGACGGAAATTGGGGTCTGACCCCAATATCGCCAAAAACTTCCCGACACGGCTTGTCGACGCCGCGACGACCGCGCAGTAGCCTTAGGCGGGTCGCCGACCGGCGACCATCGACCACCAGCTCACGCCTCGATTTCATGCGACTTCTTGCCGCCATTTTCGTGACCGCCGCCATCGGTCTCGCTGCAACCGCACTGGACGCACAGACCCCGTCACCCTCGGCCGCCGATATCGCGCGTGCGAAGCGTGTCCTGAGTACCACGCCGCTGATCGATGGACACAACGATCTGCCGTGGGCGATCCGGGAGTCGAAGACGGCGCCACGCGACGTCGACGCGTACGATCTGCGCAAAAGGACGCCCGGGATGACGGATCTCGAGCGGCTCAAGAAAGGAATGGTTGGCGCGCAGTTCTGGTCGATCTACATCCCTGGCGAGATCAAGGATTCGGGATACGCGCGCGTGCAGCTCGAGCAGTTCGACATCGCGCGGCGCGTGATCGCGAAATACCCGGACCGCCTCCAGTGGGCGCTCACGTCGGATGCGATTCGCTCGACGTTCAAGACCGGCAAGATCGGCTCGCTGCTCGGGCTCGAGGGCGGGCATGCGATCGAGAACTCGCTTGGCGCGCTGCGCGTCTACTACGACCTCGGCGCGCGGTACATGACCCTGACCCACAACGTCACGCTCGACTGGGCAGACGCGGCACTGGATGCTCCGAGGCACGGCGGGCTCACGAACTTCGGCAAGGAGGTCGTGCACGAGATGAACCGGCTTGGCATGCTGGTGGATCTCTCGCACGTGTCGCCGGGGACGATGAGCGATGCGCTCGATGCGACGGAGGCGCCGGTCATCTTCTCGCATTCCGGCGCGCGTGCGCTCGTGGACCATCCGCGCAACGTGCCGGACTCGATTCTCGCGCGGCTGCCGAAGAACGGCGGCGTGGTGATGGTGCCGTTCGTGACGTCGTTCGTGTCGAAGGAGGCCAAGGAGTGGGATGATGCTCACACCGCGGCGACGAACGAGGCGAAGTCGCGACTGGGGAACGACACGGCGGCAATCGGTCGCGCCGTGGACGAGTGGACGAAGGCCCACCCGCAGCCGAAGGTAACGTTAGGCCAGGTGGCCGACGTCATCGAGCACGTTCGGAAGGTGGCGGGCGTGGATCACGTGGGAATCGGCAGCGACTTCGATGGCATCACGGATCTGGTGGTCGGCCTCGAGGATGTCTCGAAGTACCCGGATCTGTTCGCCGAGCTGTCGCGGCGGGGCTGGACCGACGCGGACTTGAAGAAGCTGGCCGGCGAAAACCTTCTGCGTGTGCTGAAGCAGGCGGAGGTCGTCTCGGCACGCCTCAAGAAGGAGCGCCCACCGTCCACGAAGACCATCGAGCAGTTGGACGGGAAAGTCGCACAATAGAAGGCAGCCAGCGGCCAGCACGAGCAGCCAGCACGAGCAGCCAGCACGAGCAGCCAGCAACCAGCGGCAGTGATGCCAGTTGCCACCTGCCAGGGATCTGCGTCACAGATCGATCGTGTGAGGCAACCCGCGCGCATTCGAGTCGTCCTCCCGGTAGACTAGCCCGAAGGTCTCTTCGCACGGACAGTCCATCGTCGTGATCACGTCCTCACGTTCTCTCGTCATCTTTGCCAACGCGCCCGAGAAAGGGCGCGTCAAGTCGCGCATCGCGGCGGATCTTGGCGCCGACACCGCGCTTGCGGCCTACCGCACGTTGGCCGAGCACGCGGTCGCGGCGGCGTCGCACGTGGACTGGTGCCGCAAGACGATCGCCTACTCGCCTAACGGCAGTGGCGACGCGATGCGCCACTGGTTTGGCGACCTGTTCGACTACCGGGCGCAGGGCGACGGCGACCTCGGGCGTCGGATGCTGGCGGCGGTCGAGCGCGCATTCTCGGATGGTGCCGATCGGGTGATCCTGATCGGCGTCGACTGCCCGGGCGTTTCCGAAGCCGTCATCAGCGACGCGTTCACGCGGCTCGACCAGTCCGATGTCGTGATCGGGCCGTCGTTCGACGGCGGCTACTATCTGATCGGGATGAAGAAGCCGATGAAGGTGTTGTTCACGGACATCCCGTTCGGCACGGGTGAGACGCTGCAGAAGACGTTGACGACGGCGCGACGTAGCGGGATCCGCGTGTCCCTGCTCGACTGGAAGCGCGACGTCAACACGGGCGACGCGTGGCGGAGCGTGGCCAAGTCGCTGACCCAGAGCAAGCCCGTGTTCAAGGCGGCACTGCCATTTTAGGGAATCGGGAACAGGGAATCGGGAATCGAGGGAACAGGAAACCGGGAACCGGGAACAGTGACTCCCGTCTCCCGTTTCCCTGCTTCATGACGCAGTTTCCTGCCGCCACCCGCCAGGATTCGGAAAATGCGTCTGTGTCGTCTTCACTGGGCAGCGCTCGTCGCTGCCGCCGTTGCTGTCCACGCCGTTTCGCTATCGGCACAAGCTCGTGATACCACTCGCCAGGCACGCGACAGCCTGCGACGAGACGCCGCTCGACGACCAAGCGTTCGAGGCGACACCACTACGCGCGCCGACACCGCGCGTGCAGGCGGACCGGGAGCGAAAGACACGACGCGCGCCCGCTCCGACTCCGGACCGCCGTCGCCGTACAATGGCCTGAAACTCCGGTCGATCGGGCCGGCGCTCACCTCCGGACGCATCGCCGACATCGCCGTCCATCCTCGCGACAAGCGCATTTGGTACGTGGCCGTCGCGTCCGGCGGCGTGTGGAAGACGACGAATGCCGGGACCACCTGGACGCCGGTGTTCGACAACGAGGCGTCGTACTCGATCGGCACCGTCGTCATCGACCCCAAGAACCCCAACGTGGTCTGGGTCGGCACAGGCGAGAACAACGCGCAGCGATCCGTCTCGTACGGCGACGGCGTCTACAAGTCGGTGGACGGCGGGCGCAGCTGGCAGAACGTCGGGCTAAAGCAGTCGGAGCACATCGGCAAGATCCTGATCGACCCGCGTAACTCGGACGTCGTCTACGTCGCCGCGCAGGGGCCGCTCTACAGCCGCGGCGGCGATCGCGGGTTGTTCAAGACGATCGATGGCGGAAAGACATGGAAGAAGGTGCTCGATGGCGGCCCGTGGTCAGGCGCGAGCGACGTCGTGCTCGACCCGCGGAATCCCGACGTGCTGGTCGCCACGACGTGGCAGCGGTTTCGCCGCCAATGGGGTTACATCGCCGGCGGGCCGCAATCGGGGATCTGGCGCTCGACCGACGGCGGCGCCAACTGGAAGAAGTCGCAGACCGGCTTTCCACCTAACGAGGAGCTGGGGCGCGTCGGCTTGGCGATCGCTCCCGCGAACCCGGACGTCGTCTACGCTATCGCGGAAGCATCGAATGCGCGCGGTGGATTTTTCCGCTCGCGCGACGGCGGCGTGAGCTGGGAGCGGATGAGTGGCTATCAGGCGGGCGGCCTGTACTACAACGAGATCTTCGCCGACCCGGTGAACGTCGATCGCGTGTACGCCGTGGACGTCATGGTCCAGATCACCGAAGACGGCGGTCGGAACTTCCGGCGCCTCGGCGAACGCAACAAGCACGTCGACAATCACGTCGTCTGGATCGACCCGGACGATACCGAGCACCTGCTCATCGGCTGCGACGGGGGCCTGTACGAGTCGTTCGACCGCGGGCAGAACTATCGGTTCTTCGCGAACCTGCCGATCACGCAGTTCTACCACGTGGACACGGACAACGCCCTGCCGTTCTATCGCGTGTTCGGCGGCACGCAGGACAACTTCTCGTTAGGTGGCCCGTCGCGGACGCGCACCGAGCACGGCATCACGAACGCCGACTGGTTCGTTACCGCCGGCGGCGACGGCTTCGTCTCGCGCGTGGACCCGAAGGACCCCAACACCGTGTACGCCGAGTCCCAACATGGGAACCTGCAGCGCTTCAATCTGCTGACGGGCGAGTCGATCAACATCGTGCCGGAGGCCGAGCCGGGCGAGGAGCCGCTGCGCTGGCACTGGGACACGCCGCTCATCATCAGCCCGCACGCGAACACGCGGCTCTACTTCGCGTCGGACCGCGTCTATCGCAGCGACGATCGCGGCACCACCTGGCGCGCGGTAAGCCCCGACTTATCGCGCCAGATCGACCGCAACAAGCTGAAGATGATGGACCGCGTGTGGGGCGTGGACGCCGTCGCGAAGAACACGTCGACGTCCTTCTACGGCAGCGTCGTGGCGCTGAACGAGTCGCCCGTGAAGGAAGGGTTGCTCATCGCGGGGACGGACGATGGTCTGATTCAAATCAGCGAGAACGGTGGGCAGAGCTGGCGGAAGGTCGATCACTTTCCTGGAGTGCCCGACACGGCGTTCGTCTCACGCGTGACCCCATCGCAGTTCGACGCGAACACCATCTACGTGTCGTTCGACAATCACAAGTCCGGCGACTACAAGCCCTACATCGTCAAGAGCACGGACCTCGGCAAGAGCTGGAAGTCGATCAGCAGCAATCTGCCGGAGCGTGGGACCGTGTACGTCGTGATCGAGGACCACATCGATCGGAACCTGCTCTTTGCCGGGACCGAGTTCGGGCTCTACGTCTCGACGAATGGTGGTCAGCACTGGACGCGACTCCGTGGCGGGCTTCCAACGATCCAGGTTCGTGACCTGGCGATCCAGAAGCGCGAAGATGACCTCGTCGTGGCGACGTTCGGTCGCGGCTTCTACATCCTCGATGACATCGCGCCGCTGCGCGCGCTGACGCCGCAGGTCATTGCGGCCGAGGCGACGCTGCTGCCGGTGATGCGGGCATCGATGTATGTGCTCGCGAGCCCGTTAGGCGGGGCCGGCGCGAGCTTCCAGGGGGCTTCGTTCTATCTCGCACCGAATCCGGCGCCGGGCGCGGTGTTCACGTACTATCTGAGCAAGGAGCTGCGCAGCCGTCGCGCGCGGCGACAGGCGGCCGAGCGCGATGCGGTGCGCAGCGGCAAGGACGTGCCGTACCCGGCGTGGGACTCGCTCAAGGTCGAGGACCAGGAGGAGCCGCCGGCGATCATCCTGACGGTGAGCGATCAGGAGGGCCGGGTCGTCCGGCGCCTAACGGGACCGACGACCGCCGGCGTGCAGCGCGTGACGTGGAACCTGCGCTATCCGACGCCGAATCCACCGGGTATCGCTGCAGGCGGTGAAGGGGGAGAAGCCCGGGAGCCCGAGCAGGAGACACCCTTCGGCGGCGGCGGTCCGTCCGGGCCAATGGTGGTGCCCGGCCGCTACTCGGTGACGCTCGCGAAGCGAGTCGACGGCGTGGTCACCACGATCGGTGAGCCGCAGACGTTCGCCGTCGCGCCACTCGACTCGGGGACGACGTCACGATCGGCCGCGGTGGTTGCTTTCCAGCAGAAGACCGCCGCGCTGCAGCGCGCGTTGCTCGGCGCGAACGCAGTGGTCAACGAGACGATGGGCCGCATCCAGCTGCTCAAGCGTGCGATTCAGGAGACGCCCACCGCCGACGACAAGCTGGGCACCGAGGTGCGGCGTATCGAGGGGCAACTGCGTCAGATTCAGATGACACTCTCGGGCAATCCGACCGTCGCGCGACGTCAGGAGCCGACGCCGCCGTCCCTGCTCAATCGCGTCAACGGCATCGCGAACAGCTTGTGGTCGAGCACGATGGAAGACGCGACGGCGACGCAGAAGCGTCAGTATGAAATAGCTGCCGGCGAGCTCGGTGGGCTGCTGGATCGCCTTCGCACGCTGGTGGAGCAGGATCTCAAGCGGGTGGAAGATCAGGCCGAGACGGCGGGCGTGCCGTGGACTTCGGGGCGGGTGCCGGTCTGGAAGCCGTGAAATGGAACGCTCCGAAAGGGGTCAGAGTCCTAACGCAACATGCCAACGCCCCCGCGGGGGCGTTGGCATGTTGCGTTAGGACTCTGACCCCTTTCGTACCCTTTCTTACCGGACGAGCTTCCGAATATTCTCGACGACCAGCGCCGGCTCCTCGAGGTGAACGTTGTGGCCGGCGCGCGTCGCGACGACGTGTCTGGCGTGGTGCGAGAGCGCGACGAGGTCGCGCTGCAGGGCGGCGTGCTCCGTTTCCAACGAGTCGGACGGGCGCCCGGGCGCGCGGGAGATGACCACGAGCGGCACGGTCCCGAGCGTCGCGCGATCTCGCACCCGCTCGGTGTGCATGCGCTGCAGCTCCTCCGGCGACCAGTCCATCTCCGCCGCCCACGTTAGGCGGTACACCGAGTCCGCCGATGCCGCACGCCACACGTCCTGCACCACACGAGGCATGCGATCCAGCGGCGACTCCAACGCCATCGTGTCGATCGGCGGCGCCCCAATTGAACGGCGTAGAGCGACAAGGGCGGAATCAGCGACAATTCGCGGCTCGGGCGTAGCACGGCCCTTGGCCCAGTCACGGATGCGCTGTGGCTTCCCGCTGCCCACGTCGATCCGCTCGTCCTCATGGGTCGCGTCGACCAGCACGACCGCGGCGACGTCCTTGGCATAGCGTCGCGCGTACTCGCGCACGAGCAGCCCACCATAGGATTGGCCAACCAGCACGAATGGTCCGCGTTCGCCTGCCCGTTGCAGCGCCGTGAACAACTCAAGCGCGATCTGATCGTACGTGCGCGGCGCTTTTCCCGGATCGCTCCAGGCGTACCCCGCGCGGTCGTAGCTGCACGCACGCGTGAAAGCGGCGACGCCTGGCTGCACGAGCGACCAGACCACGGAGAAGTCACCGGCCCCGTTCTCGAACACGACGGTAGGCGACCCACTACCCGTGCAGTCGAGATGGATTCGCTGACCGCCGATGTCGACGAGCCGCCCCGGTGGGTCGGGAAGACGTTCCGAGCGGTGAGCGGGATGAACGTCGTCTGTCACTGGAACGGCGAGCATCGCGCTCGCCATGAATACGCTCAGATGCCACGTTGCTGATCGCACCATTAGCTCGCGGGAAGATGACGGTGAGACACCGACATGGTCGCGACCGTTGCGTTAGGCCGGGAACGCTCGCATTCCATCCCGCGCGACCGGGCGCGACGAGCGATGCGTCATGCTCTCACGGACCGCCGCGGCAAGCTGTCGAGCGGCCGCGAACATCGCCGGGCGATCCACGTGAGCGTAGCCGAGCAGCACGCCTGGTCGGCCGGCACCTCTGTCGATCGCGAACGCCGACAGGGGGATGGCGTCGACCCCCCGCGCTGCGGCGCGGCGAGAAACGTCCGCATCATCCACGCCCGGTCCCAGCCACCCGACCAGATGCATCCCAGACCCCGACCCCGCGGCGTCCACGAGGCCGGCGCACTCGGCGCGCAGCGCGTCGATCAGGTCGTGCTGGCGTTCGGCGTACACGGACCGCATGCGGCGCACGTGACGCTCGAAATGCCCGTCGCCGATGAAGTCAGCGAGGACCATCTGCTCGAGCGTGGCCTGCTGCGTTCCCGAGAACTGACGGGCGGCGGCGATCGCAGGCATGAGCGAGGGCGGCGCGATCACGAAGCCGATCCGCAGGGCAGGGAACATGACCTTGCTGAACGTCCCCACGTAGACGACGCGGCCGTCCCGGTCGAGTCCCTGGAGCGCCGTGAGCGGGCGACTCACGTAGCGGAACTCGCTATCGTAGTCGTCTTCCACGACCCACGCCCGCATCTCTGCCGCGGCCGCGAGCAACTCGAGTCGACGAGGAGTGGACATCGTAATCCCGAGCGGAAACTGGTGCGACGGGGTCACATAGATGAGTCGCGCCGGCGGCGCCGCGATGCGACCCGCCGCGACGCTCAGGCCATCCGCGTCCACCGGCACGCCGGCGACGCGCAGTCCGGCGGCGATGAGCGCGCCTAACGCCCCGTGGTAGCCCGGATCCTCCATCCACGCGCTGTCGCCGGAGTCCGTCGCGACGCGGGCGACGAGATCGAGCCCCTGCTGCGACCCGCCGACGATCACCACCTGGTCCGCCGTGCACGTCACCCCACGCGCGACGGCGACGTAGCGGGCGACGGCCTCGCGCAGCGGCCGGTAACCTAACGAGTCGGTGTAGCCCGCCGCCGCCGGTCCCATGGCGCGACCCCGAACGGCGACGAGTCGACCCCACGTCGGCCACGGGAACAGGTCGAGCGCCGGGACGCCGGGCGCGAACGCGATCGCCGGCTCGTCAGCCGACGATTTCGGTCGCGCGTACGCCACCAGCAGCTCCGCCCGCGCCGATGGCGCGTTGGGTGCCGGTGACGTGGCCTCGTACATCGGTGGGCGCGCCCGCGCGTGCAGGAGATTATCGGGCAGCGTGTGGCTGACGCGCGTGCCACGCCCGACGCGGCTCTCGACGTAGCCCTCGACCATGAGCTGGTCGAACGCCGTGATGACGGTGTTGCGCGACACGCCGAGGTCCGCCGCCAGTGCCCGGGTCGACGGAAGCCGAAGACCGCCCGCGAGGCGGCCCGCCAGAATCCCGTCGCGAAGTGCCCGGTAGATCTGGCGCGACAACGTGTCCTTCGCGCCCGGATCGAGCGCGATCAGAACCGGGATGCCGTCTGGAGCGCGCCGCTGCGTCATGCCGCGGATGATGCGTGCCGTGCCGCGACCATGGAAGCAGCGCCGCGCGTCGCGTGCGGTACGAAGTAGCGGTCGAGACGATCGAGCGCCGACGCCCACAGCCGCATGAGCCACGCAGCCTCGCGCCGACTCGCAATCGAGTGGTGAACCAGCTGGATCTCCGAGTGGCTGTATCTCTCGTCGAAAGCGATCTCGACGATGGATCCGTAGTCGTTCGTGTCGTGGTGGATCCAGGTGAACGATACGAACTCGTCGACACGAGTTTCCCGCGCGCTCCCGGTGATCACGTGGATGGTCGGGCCTTCGGCCAGCTCGAGCCGGAAGGCGCCGCCCGTGTACGGCGTCACGACCGCACGCGAACGGGCTCGGAGCCTGAGCCAGGATTCCCATGCGCTGCGGGTGGTCCATGCGGCGAAGAGCTCGTGTCGCGATACCGGAAACACTCTCCGCGCACGTATGCGCAGGCGGTGCTCGGCCGTCTCGCTCTCGTGAGGCGCATGCTCGAGCAGGGGGCCGTTGTCGGTGGAGAACGCGGTCGGTGAGGTCTCGAACGACTCCAGGAGCATAGGGCCTCCGATCGAAGAATGTGGCACCTAACGCCGGGCGCGGGGTTGATGGCGGCGGGCCAATTGGTCGACGATTGGGGCGTTTCACAGGCGAGACCAGATCCAATCACATCTCGCCACGTGGTTCCATAGAAGGCCCGGCTGCTGCTAACTAGCCCAACGAGCGGTCTCGGCAGCCAGCGTCAGCCAGCACGAGCAGCCGGCAACCAGCCGCCGTTCCTCCGTCGCTCGTCCCCGTCCCCGGCAGTCGCCAGTCGCCTAGCCCAGGGTCTCGCCAATCTCCCTGATCTGCGCGGCGTGTCGCGCCTCGTGGGTGCCGATGAACGTGAACCACTGGTATCCGTCCATCATGCCGAGGGCAGGGTGGGGATGGCTCACGGCGCCGAGGCTCAGGCCGTCGTGCGAGACGACCAGATCGCGCAGCTTGGCGCGGGTCGAATCGAGGGTGGCGAGCGCCGTCACCGTGTCCATCTCGCCTTTGGGAAGGACTCGTTCGCCCGCCGTTATCCGTCGTCGGCGGTCGAGGAGGAGGTCCCAGCCCGAGTCGATGACCGGGCCCGATTCCGGCTCCGGGCCTAGCGCGCCCGCCAGTCGCGCCTCGGCCAGCTTGGCTGAGAGCAATCGGGTGAGCTGTTCTTCCACCCGCGCCAGGTGCTCCAGCACCTCCGCCACCGACCAGCGGTCGGCGGCGGGACGGGTTTCGCGAAGCGATGAGGGAACGGCGTCGACCGCCGCGTGAAGGGCGGCGCGGTTCGCCTCGAGGTGGTTCAGTAGCTCTTCGGTGCGTGGATGCATCCGAAAAAACTACCCGGCGCGGCTAGAACTCGCGCCGCTTCATCTCTTTGAAGAACTGCTCGCGCTCGACCTCGAGGTCGCCATCCTCTTCGGTCGTGCCGCGTGTCGCGGCCAGCGTGGGATCGTACCTGCGTGTCTGCTTCGCCTTCGCGGCCTTCTCGACCTTCGCAACGTTCTTTCGGATCAGCTTCGCGAGCTGCTTGTCGTCCACGACAACCTCCTCCCGGGTGAATTCCGGCTGATGTGCCTGAATATGTAGCCGTGCGCGCGCGGCGCCTATTCATTGCATAGACGAAAGGAGCCGCTTCGGAGCCACAAGGCGATAGAACCGGGAATAGGGAACGGGGAACGGGGAACGGGGAACGGGGAACGGGGAACCGTGCGTCACTGTCATTCCGAGCGAGCGGCAGCGAGTCGAGGAATCGCCGTCGTCCCGAAAGAGCGGCCCTGTTCCCTGTTCCCGGTTCCCTGTTCTATCTGCCCCTCGAGATGTTCACCAGCTCCTTCGCGCCGTCATCACGGACGATCTGAATGCTGCTCACGAACCCGTCGGATTCCTCGACGGCCCACACCTCCCGCGGGTTGTATGCGCGGTGATCGCCTGACCCGAGCTCGAGCTCCAGCGCGTTCGTGTGCGGGTCATAGTCGACGCCGAGGAGCCGGACCCGGTTTGCGACCGGCTGGATTCCCACCTCTGACCCAACTACTTCGACATCCGCCGCCCCGGGCGAATCGGGCATCAGGAATTTCCTGCTGAACGCATCGAAGTATCGGTTTAACTGGTCGCGCGCAATTCGTTTTGTCTCGGACATGAGCCGTCTCCTCGCTGGTGCGGATGCGCAGCAAGGGGGCGCAACTAGAATGCCGTCGCGTCGAGTGCCATCACGGGCGCCGCGCCCGCGTCGATGCGGGCGGCGAGTGACTGCGTCTCGGGCAACAGCTTCGTGACGAAGAACTCCGCCGTCGACAGCTTCGATGCGGCGACGCCGGCGGAGCCCGCCTGCGACTCACCGATCTCCGCCATGCGCGTCCACATCCAGCCGACCGCGACGAGCCCGAACAGGCGCAGATATTCCGCCGCGACCGCGCCGATCTCATCCGGATTCTTCGCGGCGCGCGCCATGGTCGTCGCGGTGACACGTTCGAGCCGCTCGACCGCGTCGCGCACGCGCTCCACGATGGGGACAAGCGTTGGATGCTCGGCCGCCGAAGCGAGATCGCGCTCGACGATCGCAACGAACCGGCGGACCAGGCGTCCGTCCCCCTCTCGCACCTTTCGTCCGAGCAGGTCCATGGCCTGCACGCCGTTCGTGCCCTCGTAGATCTGCGCGATCCGCGCATCGCGGACGAACTGCTCCATGCCGTATTCGCGAATGTACCCGTGCCCGCCGAAGCACTGCAGGGCGAGGTTCGCCATCTCGAAGCCCAAGTCGGTACAGAACGCCTTGATCACCGGCGTCATGAGGGCGACCAGGTCCGCGGCCTCCTCTCGACGGCCGGCGTCGGGGTGGCGCTCCTCCACGTCGATCAGCGTGCCGACCCAGTACGTCAGCGCGCGCATGCCCTCGACGTGCGCCTTCATCGTCATCAGCATCCGGCGCACGTCGGGATGCACGATGATCGGATCTGCCTCGGCGTTAGGCATCGTGGGGCCGCGCGCCGACCGGCCCTGCAGCCGCTCCCTCGTGTACGCGACGGCGTTCTGGTAGCTCACCTCCGCGAGCCCGAGCCCCTGCATGCCGACACCGAGTCGCGCGCCGTTCATCATGGTGAACATCGCGCGCATCCCCTTGTGCGGCTCTCCGACGAGCCACCCGCGCGCGTTCTCGAAGTTCATGACGCACGTCGCGTTTGCCCGGATGCCCATCTTGTGCTCGATCGAGCCGCAGGTCACCCCGTTAGGCGACCCGGCCGCGCCCTCGTCGGTGGGGAGCCGCTTCGGCACGAGCAACAGGGTGATGCCCTTCGTGCCTGCCGGTGCGTCCGGCAGTCGGGCGAGCACGAGGTGGATGATGTTGTCCGTGAGATCGTGCTCGCCGGCCGAGATGAAGATCTTGGTGCCGGTGACGAGGTAGGCGCCGTCGCCCGCCGGGACGGCGCGCGTGCGAATCATGCCGAGGTCCGTGCCGGCGTGGGGCTCGGTGAGGCACATGGTTCCTGCCCACGAGCCGTCGACCAGCTTGGGAAGAAAGCGTCGCTTGAGCTCATCATCTCCCCAGCGCTCGAGCGCACCCACCGCGCCGTGCCCGAGCAGCGGATACATGCTGAACGACAGGTTCGATGCGCACAGCAGCTCGTCGAGCACGACGTGAGAGATCTTCGGCAGCCCCTGGCCGCCGAACTCCGCCGGCGCGACCATCGCTGGCCACCCACCCTGGATGAACGTGCGGTACGCGTCGCGAAATCCGCGTGGCGTGCGCACTGCGCCGTGTTCGTAGTGGCAGCCTTCGGCGTCGCCCGGCTGGTTGAGCGGCGCGAGCACGTCCTCGCAGAGCTTGGCGGCTTCCTCGATGACCGCGAGGAGGACGTCGGGCGTCGCGTCGGCATAGCCCGGCAATGTCGCGAGCTGACCGACGTCGAGCAGGTCCTCCAGGACGAAACGGATGTCGGCGAGCGGGGCTCGGTAGGTCGGCATGAACCTAACGTTGAAGGGGTTCGTGGGTGGCGGCGCGCGCGACCGCTCGGCCCGCCTCCCTGTCTATGGAAGACGCCGGGCGTGGCGTCGCCGTCATTCACGAGGCCGTCGGCCATGAGAAAGCTACTTGCCGACACCGGCATGAGTGCCGGGTGGCGGCTGCGGGCGCGTGCGCATCGTTAGGCACCACAGACTGATGGCAGCCCGCGCGTCGCGGCGACACTCCGGGCCCGCCAACCGCCGCGCGCGGACGGATACCGCTCGGGCCGGCCGTCGCCGAACCCCTGACATAACAGGGGGTTACTGTCCAGTTTGCAGGTTCTTGACAACCCCTCTAGTCAGCAGTTATGAAGGTCTGGCCTCCAGACCCCTGTCGACGAACGGGTCGGTCGCAAGGCTCTGATGGGGCGATTGCAGGCGGCTTTCTCCCCTCGCTTGGGAGGGTCGTACGCGGCTGCTTGTTGGCTTCGCAACGCTCAGCGGGTGGTGGTTGGCGTGCTCGGCAACCCTGACGGGTCAGGCCGGGCGTCCTTCGGCTGCCCCTGCGTCAAATCAGACCTATCTGATCATCCGCAGCGACGATGCCGGAATGAGCCACAGCGTGAACATGGCACTCGAGCGGCTCATCGAGACCGGCATGCCGGTCTCCGTCTCCGTCATGTTCCCGACGCCGTGGTATCAGGAGACGGTGGAGATGCTGAAGCGACATCCCGCCGTCGCGGTCGGCATCCACCTCACGCTCAATTCGGAGTGGAAGAACTACCGCTGGGGTCCCGTCCTCGGCCGCACCGCCGTGCCGACTCTCGTCGATGCCGATGGCTACTTCTTTCCGTCATCCGAGGCGCTCTACAAGAACCACCCGGACCTCACGCAGGTCGAGGACGAGCTGCGGGCGCAGATCGACCGCGCCAAAAAGAGCGGCCTCAGGATCGACTACGTCGACTTTCACATGGGCACGGCGACTCAATACCCCGAGTTCCGTGAGATCACCGAGCGGCTCGCGCGCGAGTTCGGGTTCGGCATGTCGACGTACTTCGGGGAGCCGGAGTGGGACCCGCAATACCGCGCGGCGCCCGCCGACAAGACGGACAGTCTCGTCGCGATGGTCGGGCGTCTCACGCCGGCCTTCAATCTCGTCGTCACCCACGTGGGGATCGACGGCCCGGAGCTCGGCGCGCTGCTCGACATGAACACCGACGGCGGGCTCGCCGACATGAGCAAGAATCGGCAGGGGGAGCTCGACGCACTGACTTCACCAAGATTCCGCGAGGCGCTGAAAAACCACCACGTGCAAATGATCACCTACCGGCAGCTGATCGAG
>Ga0207674_10000408_pt1 | contig 55815 bp, 40 predicted proteins | sample KBSCornC72_FD_184303 | JGI IMG/M metagenome (GOLD analysis project Ga0207674, IMG submission 184303) | Corn rhizosphere microbial communities from Kellogg Biological Station, Michigan, USA - KBS Corn C7-2 (SPAdes) (version 2) | ecosystem: Host-associated > Plants > Roots > Rhizosphere > Soil ... | reverse complement strand
CGGGACAGGACAGAATCGCATTCACATGATCTATGTCTCCCGGGACGCACAGCGAATCGTCACCACAAACGTCAACTCCGGGACGGTGAGCATCATCGAACAGGAGGCTGCCCGTATGCCTGGTCCGCCACCCGGGGCTCGCGGACCCCAGGGCGTCCCTCCCCCGCCTCCGCCTAGTGGGCCTCGCAGCGCGGCGCACACGGATTGGAATCAGACAGTCGTGCGCGTGGGCAATGGTTCCGAGGGCTTCGATGTATCTCCCGACGAGAAGGAGATATGGGTCGCGAATGCGAAGGACGGCACCATTTCCATCATTAATTTCCAGGAGAGGAAAGTGGTGCAGACGCTCGCCGCCAACCTTCCGGGAGCCAACCGGCTCAAGTTCACTCCGGACGGCAAGCGTGTTCTGGTATCAAGCGGGCCAATCCTCGCTGTTCTGGACGTGAGCACACGAAAAGTCATCAAGCGTATTCCCATCGGGCACGGCTCCGGTGGTGTCCTGGTGCAGCCCGATGGCGCACGGGCGTTTGTTGCCTGCGCCCCGGACAACTATGTCGCTGTCATCGATCTGAAGTCGCTGACCGTAACCGGTCACATCCAGGTCGATGCCGGACCCGATGGCATGGCCTGGGCGGTCCGCCACTAACGCGACTTCCCCTCCGAGGCCGGGTGAGGCCGGTGGGATAGACTGGGCTGATATTTTTGCGGCTCAGTTGCGGTTGAACCGAGTTGATAAGGGAGAAGGCAAGAGTGGCCGAGAAAATTGATGCGCACCACCATCTCTGGCGGTATTCGCCGGAAGAATATGGCTGGATCGATGACGAGATGGCGGCGCTGCGGAAGAACTTTTTGCCGCAGGATCTGACGCGTGAGCTAGCCGCTGCGGAGATCGACGGCACGATAGCGGTGCAGGCGCGGCAGACCATGGACGAGACGCGCTGGCTGCTGCAGATGGCCGATGAATGCGAGGCCATTCGCGGGGTGGTAGGGTGGGCTCCCATCGCCGGGGAGAACTTTCCCGGTGTGATGGAAGAGTTCGAGCACAGGCCGAAGCTGAAAGGGTTGCGTCACGTGATCCAGTCGGAGAAGGATGAGAACTATATTCTGCGCGAAGACTTCAACTCCGGTATCCGCACGATGCTGGGGAGTGGACTGGTCTACGAGATTCTGATCTATGAGCGGCATCTGCCGCAGACAATCGATTTTGTGGACGAGCATCCAGACCAGTCCTTCGTGCTGGACCATCTGGCCAAGCCGCTGATCCGCGAAGAGACGCTGGAGCCGTGGGCGACGCGAATGCGGGAGTTGGGGCGACGGGAGAACGTGTGCTGCAAGCTGTCGGGAATGGTGACCGAGGCAGACTGGAGCGCGTGGACGCCGGAGTCGCTTCGGCCCTACCTCGATGTGGCGGTTGAGGCGTTTGGAGCCGAACGGCTGATGGCCGGATCGGACTGGCCGGTGTGCCTGGTGGCAAGCGGATACGGGCGGTGGTTTGAAGTGTTGCGCCAATACTTTGCCGCATTCAGCGTGGACGAGCGGGCCGCTGTCTTTGGGGAAACAGCGACTGCGGTCTATGGGTTAGAGTAGTTGGTGAAATATTATTTCTTTATTTAAAAATTGATTGAGGGTTTGCGATGAGGGCAGTTCGCATGGAAGGGCCGGGGGCCGCAGCGGTTCGGGAGGTCCCGGATATCGCCGCCGAGCCGGGCGAGGCTTTGTTGCGAGTCAAGATGGTGGGGATGTGCGGGACCGATCTCAATACATTTCGTGGGCGGAATGCAATGGTGACCTTCCCTCGCGTACCAGGGCATGAGGTCGCTGCCGAGGTGATCGAGGGCGGCGGCTCGCTGGCTGTGGGAACAATGGTGACGATCTCCCCCTATACCAGTTGCGGAAGGTGCCCGTCGTGCCTCCGGGGCAGGGTGAATGCGTGCCAGTTCAACGAGACCATGGGCGTGCAGCGCGATGGGGCGATGACCGAGTACATCAGTGTGCCTGCCGAAAAGTTGTATGCGGCAAAGCTCTCGATCAAGGAACTGTGCCTGGTGGAGCCGCTGACGGTTGGGTTTCATGCAGCGTCGCGGGGACGGGTGACGGCAGAGGATATCGTCGCGGTGTTTGGGTGTGGCGGCGTTGGGCTGGGGGCTATCGCTTCCTCGGCGTTTCGCGGGGCGGAGACCATCGCCATTGACATGGATAACGCAAAGCTCGAGATTGCGCGGAAGGCAGGCGCGAAGCATCTGATTCACGCGAAGAATGAGGATCTGCACGAGCGGCTGATGGCGATTACAGGCGAGCGCGGACCGGATGTGATGATCGAGGCAATCGGCCTGCCGCAGACCTTTCGCGCGGCGGTCGAGGAGGTCGCGTTTACGGGGCGAGTCGTCTATATCGGCTATGCAAAGGAGCCGGTTGCGTATGAGACACGACTGTTCGTGCAGAAAGAGCTGGACATTCTGGGCAGCAGGAATGCTCTGCCGGAAGACTTCCGCGAGGTGATACGGATGCTCGAGGCGGGACGATTCCCTGTCGGCGATGCTGTCAGCGCGGTTGTGCCGATGGAAGAGGCGGCGCGGATGCTCGGCGAGTGGAGCGATGCTCCGGGCAAGTTCACGAAGATCATGGTTGAAGTTTAGAGTTCAGAGATTGAGGGATTGGGAATGCAGATTTCAACGCCGGTAAGCAGCAATGCGAAGACAGACGATGGTAAAAAGCATCCCGTGTTCCCTGTTGGGCACATGCTGCCTTTTGTCCTGGTGACGGTGCTGTTTTTTCTTTGGGGGATGTCCAACAATCTGACCGACATCCTGGTGCAGCAGTTCAGAAAGTCCTTCCAATTGTCGCAGTTCAGCGCGCAACTGGTGCAGACGGCCAACTTCTTCGGCTACTTCTGCATGGCGATTCCCGCGGCGCTGCTGATGCGAAAGTGGGGCTACAAGGCGGGGATGGTGACCGGCCTGGTTATCTTCGGCTCGGGCATGGTGCTGTTCTGGCCGGCGGCGGTGAGCCATCAGTACTCTCTGTTCCTGGTCGCGCTGTTTACGGTGGGCAGCGGGGCTTCGGTGCTGGAGACGGCGGCAAACCCGTTTATCGCGCAGTTCGGAGACCCGCACACATCGGAGCAGCGGCTGAACTTTTCGCAGGCGTTCAACCCTCCGGGAACGATTGTCGGGGTACTGATCGGGACCTACTTTATTTTCTCAGGCATTGAGCCGAATGCTGCACAGATTGCAGCGATGAAGTTGGCGGGGACTTACCAGCCCTATCTGCATACTGAACTTATGCGCGTGGTGCCGACCTATTTGATCTTCGGCGCGGTGGTGCTGCTGTGCGCCTTCATTCTCTCCCGGACCAAGTTTCCCGTCATGCAGTCCGAGCACGAAGGCGAGGGTGAGGATCATGGCAGCTTCGCGGAATTGCTGAAGATTCCGGCGATCTGGATCGCGGTGATCGCGAACTTCTGCAACGTCGGCGCGCAGATCTCGTCGTGGAGCAGCTTGATTCCGTACATGAAGCAGTACACGCCGGTAAGCGAGCGAACAGCAGCATTCTATCTGCTGGCAACGCTGATTGCGATGGCAGCCGGAAGATTCGTTTCGACACCGCTGATGCGGTTCATACGGCCCAGCCGCATGCTGGGCTTCTATGGCATCGCGAATGCGCTGCTGATGCTGGTCGCGGTGTCTCGGCCCGGGCTGATCGGGGCGTGGGGCGTCGTGGCGAGCGGATTCTTCCTGTCGATCATGTATCCCACGATCTTTGCCCTGGGGCTGAAAGGGCTGGGACGCAACACCAAGATCGGCGGCTCGCTGCTGGTGATGGCGATTGTCGGCGGAGCGATTTTTCCGCCGATCATGGGACTGATCGCGCGGAATACAGGCAGCATCGCGCTGGGCTATATCGTGCCGGCGATTGGCTTCAGTTGCGTAGCGATCTACGGCTTCTATCAGTCGGCACAGCGAAGTTTGCTCTCCGGCCCGGCTTACTGAGCATCCGCAATCGCGGAGCTTGTACTCCGCGGCGCTCCCATCCCAAGTCCCAAAAAGCGGGACCTGGGGCACCCTGATTGATGGGAGATAAAAGCTGCTTAGAAGTGACGCAGGGTTTCCGACGGAGTGGGCGAGTCGGGAGCGTTGGAGACAGGCTCGGTACGCTCGACATTCTTTTCGAGCGAGCGGCTGACGATGTCGCGCGAGCCCAGACCGACAGCAAGGGCGAGCGTGAGCACGATGCCGCCGAAGAGGATGCCGAAAGCCAACTCTACGATGGCCCCGCCGATCTCAAGATGGTCCAGAATCATGGCCGCGGTCAGCACCAGCACCAGCCATTTAATACCGAGCGAAAGAAAGCGTGCGTATTGCAGCCGCGCATTGACGGCACCGATGAGGACCGAACGCTCAAGGAAGCGAGCGACGAGATTGCCGATGATGAGCAGGACTATGGCACCAACCGAATGAGTCAGGTAGGGGAGCAGGAAGGTCGAGATCTGCGAACCGTTCGACGAGGCGTCAAAGGCGGAGATGCCGATGATGAAGCCCAGCGCAACGCAGGCCCAGAAAGCGATCCGCGCGACCAGCAGCGTGGGGCTGCCCGAGGGCGACCAGTCGGAGATGGCGTCCGGAGAGTTGCGGGCCATGCGCTCGTCGAATTTGGCAGAGGTAAGGACACGGCGCAGCAATGCGGCGACAGCAGCCCCGATGAGCGCGAGCACAAGAACGGCGACAAGAAGGGCGACGAGGCCGGGAAGGAAGCTGGCGAGTTTAAAGAGCACTCGGTGAGCGGATTGGCTGAGCGAGTCGTGAACTTGTTGCCACATGGGGTCTTCTCCTTACGTCGTTACAGGTGTTACAGGACCTTCTGATACGGTGCCGGCAAAAATCTCTTTCATGCCCGATGCCCTAAGGATTGAAGCGGTCAGGCCAGCGCCACCGCGACACCAGGTAGGGCTTGTCAGTCTCAAAGGCCGCGGCGAGATCCTGAATATGTTTTTCGGGCGCTGTTCCATTTCTGACGAGCACCAGATGAGAGGCGACCCAGGCAAGGTAAAGGGGTGTGAGCGCGCCGAGCAGGTGACCGCGGTTAATGGTGCGCAGGCGGTAGGCAAGGATAAAATCGTAGACAATGCGCGCCCACAGACTGTCGGGCATGTGAAAGCTGTCGACGGGCATGATGGAGAGCCGCTTGAGGCCGAGCAGCGAGTTAGGCGGCAGGACCAGCGACCAGATGCCGTGCAGGTTGGTGTAAGCGAGGCGGAAGGCGTCGAGCATGGGAGTGATGTCGGCGGCTTCGGCCGGAAGCGTGGACAAGGGAAACAGGCGCGCAGGCTGAATTCCGCGGGCGCGCTGCCAGAAAGCGGCCTTGGCATCGACCTCGGCGAAGAGCGACCCGGCGATCTGAGCGAGCAGCGAATTCAGATCGGATACCGTGGGCTGGGGCATGGTGCGGGGACCAATCTCTATCTCCGCGATGGTGTAGTTCACCGAAGCGGCTTCCGCAACCGGCCAGATCAAAGCGTCATTTTGATTGAGCGAAACGAACTTCTGCGCCGTGGCTGCAAGCTTGACCGCCATACGCAGCGAAAGAGCGAGATCGATGGCAAGGGGAAAACGCGGACGCGCCGTGAACAAGGCGCGGCTGACCGGATAGAGAATAGCGGAGTTGACGAGGAGTTCACGCGGCCCAGTGTCGTAATGAGCGATCGCGAGGTCGGCGTCAGCATGGAGAACAGCCTCGGCGAGAGCACGAAGAGCCTCGGGCGCAATCGACTGCGATTCGGCTCCGAGGAGAAGGCAGGCAGTGGCTTGATTCTCTTCTGCGAGCCGGAAGGCATTAACGTAGTCCGCCGCGGTAAGGATCCAGGAGATGGCAGAGGCTGACGTCGGCGTATAGGAAAGAACGTGAAGCCTATCCGGTGCCGGACCCGGCGATACGTCCAGCGACGACGGCGTAGCCACGAGAATGGTTCTCTCCGGAAAGGCTGCGGCGAGATTCGCCAGGGCAGCGTTTAGTTCCCCGTTGGCAAGCGGAGGCAGGCTGACGAGAAGGCGGCCCGTCTCGACTGCGGGAGCCGGTTGAGTTGAGGCGTCGATGTTGGTTGAGGTGGAGGCCATCGTACTGTATGAGCTTTCTCGGTTACGGCAAGTCTAATTCGCGCGGGAGAGAGAGGATGCCTGCGAGCGGGATGCGCACCCAGGCAGGGCGGTTGTTAAGTTCGTAGAGTAGCTCATAGAGCGACTTTTCGAGAAGGTATGCCTCCAGCAGCCGCTGTGCCTCCGCAGGCTGGGGAATAAGGCTCGGATTGACATGGACTGCCTGACGGTAGGCACGCAGATATTCGGCAGAGACGGCGTTCTGCCACAGCCGGGCCCAGGCCTCAAGATTGCGCGCGTCCGCTTCGTTGTTGGGAGGACGCCGCTGGGTAAAGGCACTAAGACCTGCGTAGGCTGCATAGCTGAACGAACGCAGCATTCCGGCAACGTCCTTGAGCGGAGATTGCTTGGCGCGGCGTTCCACGAGCGAGCGGGCAGGCTCGCCCTCGAAATCGAGGATCACGTAGTCGCCGCGCGAGCGCAGCACCTGGCCGAGATGATAGTCGCCGTGGATACGGATGCGCTGGCCGCAGTCGGCGGCGGAGGAAGCGGTGATGACGTTGGAGCGAGCGAAGAGATCGATGCGGCGGCTGAGAAGCAGGGCGGCCCTGTCGACGGTGGCGTCGTCGGCGAGCTGCGACATGCCGCGTTTGAGCGCGTCGAGAGTACGAACGATCTGGGCGTCGATGCGGGTGGCGTCGGCTTCGAGATCGGCCACGCTGAAGGCTTCGGCGGTGAATGCCGGGTCGCCGGTCGGGGTGGCAAGCGCGAGGTGCATCTCGGCAGTGCGGCGGCCAAGCAAGGCGGCAGCGTCGAGATAGAGGCCCGCATGTTCGCGCGCGAACTTGTGCGCTTCGCCGTCCGCATCTCTGGTTAAGGTATCAAGGAAGGATGGCTGCTTGCCTGTGCCCTGCGGCACCGGGGTGGTGGCGACGCTCTCGTAGTAGCGGGAGAGTTCATCGAGCGTCCACTGCCAGCCGTCGCCCTCGTTTTCAACCAGGCCCTGCAGCATGGCAACGGTGATTGGCTCGGAGTTCTCCGCCGTAAGCCGGATATCACCGAGGAAGGGAGCGATGCGCGGGAAATAGGCAATCTCGGTAAGGAAGCGGCCGATCTCGGTGTCGGGATTCTCTCCGGGCTGAAGACGGCGGAAGAGCTTCATGATGAGCTTCGCGTCGTAGAGGATGGAGGTATTCGACTGCTCCGCTGAACCGGTACGTGCAGGGAGCGGCCCCTCGCCACGAGCGGTAGCAAAGGCAGAGCTCTTGCGGCCTTCGATCATGCCGTTTTGCGTGGGGATTTTTGTATCGCTCGCAATGAGCTCCAACAGCGCCTGGCGAAGGTCCTCGCGAGCTACGGCATCGTGCAGAACCGCTGGCCCATCGGGCGTGGCGAGAGTGGCGATGATGCTGCCCGGCGCGGCGGAGTGGATGTTTTCCGCGTCTTCGCCGGTGGAGATGGTGAGCGGGAGTTGGTAAACGTCTTTCGCTTCGCCCTCGGCCGCGTTCTCGTAGGTGAGTTCGAGGAAGACCAAGGCAGCGTGAATATTGGGGAGTTGAACCCAATCGAGAACGCAGACGGTTTTGATGGTGCGTGACTTTGCGCCAAACCAGCGCTGATGGGGCAGATAGGTCGGCAGAATCTGCTGGAGGAGTTCAAGGCCGGTTCCAGTGAGCAGACCATCGAGCGTAGGGGAGAGGAGTTCGAGCGTGCGCTCGCCGTCTTGAATCGCGATGGGCTCGGGAGCCTCGGCGGCAGGCTGGAGTTCGAGCCAGAGGAAGGAGTAGGGCGAGAGAGTGATCGCATAGGGCTGAGCGGTGATAGATGGGAAGGGCACGTAGCCGAGCATCTCCACCGGGACCATGCCGGTGAACTGCGAGAGATCGAGCGAAACCGGCTGTGCAAAGCGAGAGAGGTTGGCGACACAGAGGACTGTCTCCGGCGGACCGCCGTCACCGCGGTCGTAGCGACGGATGTAGGCGAGGACCTTGCGATTCTCCGGGTTGAGGAATTCGAGCGTACCCCGCCCGAAGACCTGGAACAGCTTGCGCAGCGCGATCATGTTGCGCGTCCAGTGCAACAGCGAGGACTGATCGGACTGCTGAGCCTCGACATTCACCGCCTGGTAGCCCCAGATGGGGTCCATGATGACGGGCGCGAAGAGCTTGGCGGGAACGGCGCGGGAGAATCCGGCGTTGCGGTCCGAGGTCCACTGCATGGGCGTGCGGACGCCGTTGCGGTCGCCAAGGTAAATGTTGTCTCCCATGCCGATCTCGTCGCCGTAATAAAGAATGGGCGTACCGGGAAAACTGAACAGCAGCGAATTGAGCAATTCGATGCGGTGGCGGTTGTTGTCGAGCAGCGGCGCGAGCCGGCGGCGGATGCCGACATTGATCCTCATGCGTGGGTCGGCCGAGTAGGCGAGATACATGTAGTCGCGCTCGTCGTTGGTGACCATCTCCAGCGTCAGTTCGTCGTGATTGCGCAGGAAGAGTCCCCACTGACAGTTGTCCGGAATCTCCGGCGTCTGCGCCATGATGTCGGTGATCGGCAGGCGATCTTCCTGCCGGAGTGCCATGTAGATGCGCGGCATCAGCGGAAAGTGGAAGGCCATGTGGCACTCGTCGCCGTCGCCGAAGTAGGGACGCACATCGGCGGGCCACTGATTGGCCTCTGCCAGAATGAGGCGGTTGGCGTAGTCCGCATCGATGGCGGCGCGGATGGCCTTGATGACGACGTGAGTCTCGGGAAGATTTTCGCAACTGGTGCCGTCGCGCTCTACAAGGTAAGGAATCGCATCCATGCGCAATGCATCCACGCCCATATCGAGCCAGAAGCGCATTGCCTTGAGCACCTCTTCGAGAACAGCGGGGTTGTCATAGTTAAGGTCAGGCTGGTGCGAGAAGAAGCGGTGCCAGTAAAACGCCTTGGCCGTCTCATCCCATGTCCAGTTGGACTTCTCCGTATCGGTGAAGATGATGCGAGCGTCCTTGTAGAGACAGTCGTCGTCGGACCAGACATAGAAGTTGCGCTCGGGCGAGCCGGCAGGAGCAAGACGCGCGGCCTGAAACCAGGGATGCTGGTCGGAGGTATGGTTGATGACCAGCTCGATCATGACCTGCATGCCGCGCTGATGGGCCGCGTCGAGGACCTGTTTGAAGTCGTCGATGGTGCCGTAGCTGGGGTTTACGTCAACATAGTTGGCGATGTCGTAGCCGTCGTCGCGCAGGGGCGAGGGAAAGAAGGGCAGCAACCAGATGCAGGTGACGCCAAGCTCCTGCAGGTAGTCTAACCGCGAGAGCAAGCCGCCAAAGTCGCCGATACCGTCGCCGTCGGAGTCGGCGAAGGCACGGACGTGCAGTTCGTAGATGATCGCGTCCTTGTACCACAAGGGATCGGTGGCGCTGCTGGCTTTCTTCACTCGGACATCTCCGCGGGTGCAGGTTCTTGGGTCAGTTTAGTATCGATTTCGGTTCCAGGTTCGCGCGTAATACGGAATACGTGTGCCGGCATCACGTCGGGACGCAACGCGACGTAGTTGCTGCGGCCATGCCACTGATAGTGCGCTCCGGTAAGCAGGTCTTCCACGTCAAACTGCTGTCCATGAGCGATCGCGAGCCGCTTCAGGTCGAGATCAATCCATCCCCCCTGTTCCTGTGTGGGATCAAGGTTGATCGCGACGAGAATGAGATTGTCACCGGAGACCTTGCTGTAGCAGAGAATATGCGGACTGTCGGCAGGATGAAAGTGAAGCGAGCCGTCACTTTGCAGAGCCGGGTTCTCGCGGCGGATTTGGTTGAGCCGCGTGATCAGAGGAGCGAGGCTGTGATGCGCTGCCCGATCCCAGCGGCGGATCTCGTACTTCTCGCTGTTGAGGTATTCTTCACTGCCGGGCTTGGCAGGCAGGTTCTCGCCGAGTTCGAAGGCCGGTCCATAGATGCCGTAGTTCGCGCCCAACGTGGCGGCGAGGATCAGCCGCTGCATGAACGCGGGACGGCCGCCGTTCTGGAGCGTGGCGTGCAGAATGTCAGGTGTGTTGGGCCACAGATTGGGGCGGAAGAAATCAGTGACCGGGGGCTTGGTGATCTCCTCGAAGTATTGCTGCAGCTCGGTGCTGGTGTTGCGCCACGTGAAGTAGGTATAAGACTGCGTGAAGCCGGCCTTGGCCAGCGAATACATCACGTGAGGACGGGTAAACGCCTCAGCCAGGAAAATAATGTCCGGATGCTGCTTGTGAATCTCCGCGATGCACCACTCCCAGAACGGCAGCGCTTTGGTGTGCGGATTATCGACGCGGAAGATGCGGACGCCATGATCGATCCAGTAGGCGAAGACATCGTGCAGCGCCTGCCACAGCGCAGGCCAACCTGGCGATTCAAAGTTCAGCGGATAGATATCCTGATACTTTTTGGGCGGATTTTCGGCGTATTGGATGGAGCCGTCCGGACGCTGGATGAACCAGTCGGGATGCTCGCTAACCCAAGGATGGTCGGGCGAACACTGGAAGGCAATATCGAGCGCAATCTCCATGCCGTGCACGTGTGACGCGGCGACCAGGCGCTCGAAGTCCGCGAGCGTGCCAAGCTGGCGATGAATCGCGGTGTGACCACCCTCATTCGAGCCGATGGCCCACGGACTGCCGGGATCCCCTTTGGTCGAGGCGACATTGTTATTGGGGCCTTTGCGAAAGGCGTTCCCGATGGGATGGATCGGCGGAAGGTAAAGGACGTCGAAGCCCATCGCAGAGATGTCAGGAAGAAGCGCCTCCACGTCCGCAAAGGTGCCGTGGCGATTGGGATCGGGAGATGTGGAGCGCGGAAATAATTCGTACCAGGTGGAGTAGCGAGCGCGTTCGCGGTCGACCCATAGAGGAAGATCCTGATGGTATCGCGTAATGACAGCGAGATCCGGATACCGATTGACCAGATCGATCATCTTGTCGCAACCCGGATATTCGTAGAGGTCCGTATTTTGATCGGCCACCGAGCGCAGCGAACTGAGAGTTTGATCCAGCAGTTTGGCGTCGCCACCCTTGGCGCGGGTCTTCACCTCTTCCAACAGGGCAGCGCCCGTGCGCAACGCCAGCGGTATGTTCTGTGAGCCGGTGACGGAGTCCGCTGCGAGATCGTGCTGGGCAGCGAGGCGCTTCTGCAGGTCGGAGCACCATGTGCCGAAGTGATCGACCCAAGCCTCGATCGTGTAGTTCCACGTTCCGAGCCTGTCCACCGTAAACGTCGCCGTCCACATGTCGTTCGTAAGCGCGATCATCGGCGTTGAATGCCAGTCGCTTTCGCTTTCGTGGCGGAACAACAGGCGCCCCGCGACATGATCGTGTCCGTCGCCAAATATGGCAGCGGTGACCGTAACGCCATCGCCCAGCGTTCGCTTGGCGGGATAGCGGCCACAACTTACTCTTGGTTGCACCTCTTCAATAACGACGCGCTTGCGGCCCTCGACAGGTTTCATTCAACTCAATTCCAGAAAACTTTGTGGACGTTCGTATTTCGCTTTAATAAATTGTTGCTGTATGCATCCTACCGTTTATGGGCCAACCGCTTCTTATTAAGAGAGATGCGGATTGGGCCGTGTTCGTTGCTGTTGCATCGCAAGCCAGCCAAACAGAGATGAGGACGAATGGCAGAGCGCAAAAAAAGGGAAAAGGCTCTACTCCACGCCGCCGCAATCGAGGACTACTGCCTGATCGGCGACTGCGAGACGGCGGCGCTGGTCTCGCGCGAAGGCTCGATCGACTGGCTGTGCTGGCCCACATTCTCTTCCGGGGCGTGTTTTGCAGCGTTGCTGGGGACGCGTGATCATGGCTATTGGAAGATCGCTCCGGCAGGAAGGGTCACTGCAACGCGCCGGCAGTATAAGCCGCATACGCTGATAGTCGATACCACCTTCGAGACTCCGGACGGCGTGGTGTGCGTCACCGACTTCATGCCGCCGCGTGACGAAAACTCCAGCCTGGTCCGCATCGTGCGCGGCATTCGCGGGGAGGTGGCCATGCGCATGAACCTAGCCATTCGCTTCGACTATGGCCGCACGATACCGTGGGTCACGAGCGCCAACGGCGAATTGCGCGCTGTCGCCGGACGCGACATGGTGGTGCTGCAAACGAAGGCTCCGCTGCGCGGCGAAAAGATGACGACGGTGAGCGACTTTACAGTCAGAGCTCACGAGACAGCGACATTTACGCTGACGACACTCTCTTCGCTCGCCGACGTTCCGCCCGAGACTCCTCCGGCGCGCGCTCTGGCCGAGACCCAGAGGCTGTGGACCGACTGGACGCAGCGCAACACCTACAATGGGCCGTACAAAGACGCCATCGAGCGGTCACTGATTACGCTGAAGGGGCTTACTTACAGGCCCTCCGGCGGAATCGTCGCCGCGATCACCACCTCGCTGCCAGAGAAGATCGGCGGGCCTCGCAATTGGGACTATCGCTATTGCTGGCTGCGCGACACCGCTTTCACGCTGATGGTCCTGATGCTGGCAGGCTACGAAGAAGAGGCCATCGCCTGGCGCATGTGGCTGCTGCGCGCCATCGCCGGCGCTCCCGATCAGGTGCAGACCATCTATGGCATCTGGGGAGAGCGGCAGATGGTCGAGTGGGAGGCATCGTGGCTGCCCGGCTATAAGAATTCCCGGCCTGTCCGCATCGGCAACGCCGCCGTCAATCAGTTCCAACTGGACGTCTTCGGTGAGGTGGCGGCGGCGCTGGCGAAGACGCCGGAGGGGGAAGAGAGCATCCGTGTTCCTGCGACCTCCTTGCAGGCCGCGCTGGTCAACCATCTTTGCGACGTGTGGCAAAAGCCGGACGAGGGGATATGGGAGACACGAGGCGGACGGCAGCATTTCACTTATTCGAAGGTCATGGCCTGGGTGGCGCTCGATCGCGCCATCAAGCATCACGAGCGCTTCGACGTCACCGGCAACGTCGCCCACTGGCGCAAGGTGCGCGATCAGATCCATAAGCAAGTCTGCGAGAAGGGCTTCAACAAAAAACTGAATAGCTTCGTGCAGTCCTATGGATCGAAGCAGCTCGACGCATCGTGTCTGCGGATCGCGATGGTCGGATTCCTGCCGCCTGACGATCCACGCATTCGCGGCACGGTGGAAGCGATCGAACAGCGCCTGATGAAGGGTGGCTTCGTGCAGCGCTACGACACCAAGACGACCGACGACGGGCTTGCCGGCGGTGAAGGAGTCTTCCTCGCTTGCAGCTTCTGGATGGTGACCAACCTGTGTCTGATTGGGCGCAGGGACGATGCGATTGCTCTCTACGAGCGTCTGCTGGATCTACGCAACGACGTCGGACTCCTGTCCGAAGAATATGATCCTGCCGGCAAACGTCAGATTGGCAATTTTCCACAGGCATTGACTCATATCGCATTGATCCACGCCGCGTATGCCATCTCCGGCATGTGGGTTCCGGAGCAAAGCAAAAAATAGGATTGCCCGATACAACCGGATCGACCGTTTTTTCCCTCTAACCAGAGGCTGCCGCTGTAGCCGGCCTTAATAATTTAATTTCGTTTGAGGGTGATGTTGCGTATTCCCTGTTCTACTTACCGACTGCAATTGCATCAGAATTTTACTTTCGATGACGCTGCGAGTATCGCCGAGTATCTCTCCGACCTAGGCGTCTCGCATGTGTATTGCTCTCCTTATCTTCAAGCTGCCCCCGGGAGCACGCATGGATACGATGTCGTCGATCATCAAAAAGTAAATGAGGAGTTGGGCGGAGCCGGGGGTCATGACGGCTTCTGCAGAAAGCTCAAAGAGGTCGGACTCGGGCAGGTGCTCGACGTTGTGCCCAACCATATGTCTCTCGGTAAGGAGAACCGCTACTGGTGGGATGTACTGGAGAATGGCCCGTCGAGCCGCTATGCCTCGTTTTTCGACATCGACTGGCAGTCGCAGGAAGAGCGGCTGCGCAATAAAGTTCTGGCGCCAGTGCTCGACGACCAGTACGGCCGCGTGCTGCAGGCCGGCGGCATCAAAGTCGTGCGCCGCGATAACGCTTTTCAGGTCGAGTGCGCCGGTCAGACCTTTCCTGTGGCGCCACCTTCGTTGCCCGTGATTCTTGCCCGCGCGGCGGAATATGCGAAGTCCGACACGCTGAGCTTTCTCGCCGCATCGTTCGGACGCCTGCCCGCTCCTGAATATATCGACCGCCGAACGATTCTTGCGCGCCATCGCGACAAGGTTGTGCTGCTCACCATGCTGCGGCGGCTGTGCGCCGAGGAGACCGAGGTGTGCTCGGCCATCGATCGCTCCCTGGTTGAGTTGAATGGCAACATCGATGCGCTCGACGACTTTCTCAATCAGCAGAACTATCGCCTCTCCTACTGGAAGACGGCGGACCAGCAGCTCGGCTACCGCCGCTTTTTCGACGTGAACACGCTTATCGGGTTGCGCGTGGAGCGGGAGCACGTCTTCGAGGAGACGCATGCGCTGGTCCTGGACTGGCTGCAGCAGGGCGTGCTCGACGGCATTCGCATCGATCATCCCGATGGCCTGCGCGATCCGCTTGAGTATCTAGAGCGACTGCGCGAACGCGCCCCCGAGGCATGGATCGTCGGCGAAAAAATCCTCGAACCGGGAGAGTTCCTTCGCGAGAGCTGGCCCATCCAGGGGACAACCGGCTACGACTTCCTCAACATCGCTGCCGGCGTGCTCATCTCGCCGCAGGGGATGGGCGAGTTGGGGAAGGTCTACCAGGCATTCCTGGGCCGCGAATTCGCCGGACAACTGACGGACTTTCCGGCGATCGCGCACGACAAGAAAGTCGTCGTTACACAGGAGGGGCTGGGCAGCGATGTCAACCGTCTTACCAGCATCTTTGTCGAGATCTGCGAAGCCAACCGCAACCAACGCGACTACACCCGCGCCGAGATGCGCCGGGCGATCCGCGAGGTCGCGGCCTGTTTCGCCATCTATCGCACCTATGTCGTTCCTGCGCGCAGTGAGATCACCGAAGAGGACAAGGCATACATCGCTCGGGCGACCGAGTATGCCAAGAGGGAGCGTCAGGACATCGGCGGCGGCCTCTTCGATTTTCTGCGCGACGTCCTCACCATGAAGGTAACGGGGAAACAGGAGAGCGAGTTCCTGCTCCGCTTCCAGCAGTTTACCGGTCCGGTGATGGCCAAGGGCGTCGAGGATACGGCGCTGTACTGCTACAACCGCCTCTCCTCTATGAACGAGGTCGGCGGCGATCCCGGACGCGACGGCATTAGCACGGCGGAGTTCCACGACTATTGCCTGAAGATGCAGGTCACGCATCCGCTGACGATGACAACCCTCTCTACCCACGACACCAAACGGAGCGAAGACGTGCGCGCCCGCATCGCCGTTCTCTCCGAGATGCCGGCCCGCTTCAGCACCGCCATTCACCGCTGGTCGCGCATGAACAGCGCCTTCCGCAGCGGCCGTTCCGGCTCTTCCATCATGCCCGACCGTAACACCGAGTATCTCTACTACCAGACCGTTATTGGGGCGTGGCCAATGACCGTCGAGCGCGCTCAGCAGTACATGCTCAAGGCCACGCGCGAGGCCAAGCTCCAGACGAGTTGGACGACCAACAATAAACCGTTTGAAGACGCACTGCATAAATTCATCGCGGATACGCTCACGCATCCCCCCTTCCTGCGCGACCTGGAACAGTTCGTCGATAGGGTGAAAGGAGCAGGCCGCGTGAACTCCCTGGCGCAGGCGCTGCTGAAGTACACGGCGCCGGGCGTGCCGGATACCTATCAAGGGACGGAGCTATGGGACCTGAGCCTGGTCGATCCCGACAACCGCAGACCGGTGGACTACGATCTGCGCCGTAGTCTGCTCGCCGATCTTAAGAAGATGGATGGACCTGGCGTGGCGGCGAGGATCATGGCCCGTGCCGACGAGGGCCTGCCCAAGATGTGGCTCGTTCATCAGGTGCTCCAGTTGCGGCGCGAGAGGCCGCAATGGTTCAGGGCCGAAGCTGCTTATACGCCGCTGACGGTAGAAGGATCGAGAAGCGATCATGCGATTGCCTATCTACGCGGCGATTCGGTGGCTGTCGTCGTGCCTCGGCTCACCGCGAAGCTGGGTGGCGCATGGCGCGAAACAACCGTTATCCTTCCACCGGCCAGGTGGGTGAATCGCCTGACCGGCTTGACGACAGATGGCGGAAAAGTTTCCCTCAAAAATCTCCTGAACGATTTTCCCGTTGCTCTACTGACACGAAAGGATCACATCGATCACGCCGGAAACATCCCCCAGCCTGAGGAGCGGAACGATGCATGAGTTCAACGTGTGGGCACCCAGAGCGACGAAGATGGCCGTCAAGATTGGCAACGCCCTTCATCCGATGACTGGCCCGGACCACTCGGGATGGTGGAAGGCAGCCGTCGAGGAAGCCGGCAGCGGCACCGACTATGCCTTCCTGCTCGACGACGACCCAAAGCCCTATCCCGATCCGCGCGGGCTATGGCAGCCTCACGGAGTACATGGGCCATCGCGACTCTACGATCACAAATCATTCGCTTGGAGCGATACGCATTGGCAAGGCCCCCCGCTCTCGGGCGCAGTCATTTACGAACTCCATGTCGGCACGTTCACCACGGCGGGAACCTTCGACGCCGCGATCGAGCAGCTCGGCTACCTCTTCGAACTAGGCATCACCCATATTGAACTCATGCCTATCGTCGAGTTTCCCGGCAGGCACGGCTGGGGCTATGACGGCGTCGCCCTGTTCGCGGTGAACGATCTCTATGGCGGCCCCGATGGCCTTAAGAGGTTCGTCGACGCCTGCCACACCCGCGGCCTCGCCGTCCTGATCGACGTGGTCTACAACCACTTTGGTCCGGTCGGCAACTACACAACGAAGTTCGGCCCCTACCTGACCAACCGTCACTGCACCCCCTGGGGCGACGCCGTCAACTTCGAAGACGTAGGCAGCGACCAGGTACGGCGCTTCTTCTGCGACAACGCACTGATGTGGATGCGCGACTTCCATGTGGACGGGCTGCGCCTCGATGCCGTGCATGAGTTCATCGACCGCTCGGCGATCCACTTCATGGAGCAGCTATCCACCGAGGTCGAAATCCTCTCAGCGATGCTTGAACGCAGGCTGGTGCTTATCGCCGAGAGCGACCTCAACGATCCGCGCATGGTCAGACCGCGCGAGGCGGGCGGCTACGGCATGGATGCGCAGTGGAGCGATGACTTTCACCATGCGCTGTTCACCGTTTTACACAAGGGAGATGAGGGCAAGGGCTACTACACCGACTTTGGCTCTTTTGAGAAGTTGGCCAAGGCGCTGACTTCCGTCTTCGTCTATGACGGCATCTATTCTCGCTATCGCAGACGCATTCACGGCCGCCCTGTCGATGGGCTCTCCGGCCACCGCTTCATCGGCTTTATTCAGAACCACGATCAAGTCGGCAACCGCGCCACCGGCGACCGGCTGGAACAGATCATCGGCATCGCCCGCTCCAAGGTCGCTGCCGGAGTCGTTCTGATGTCCCCCTTCATTCCCCTGCTCTTTCAAGGAGAGGAGTTTGCCGCCTCCACCCCGTTCCAGTACTTCGCCGACCACGACGATCCCGCCATGGCCAAAGCCGTGCTCGAAGGGCGCAAGCGCGAGTTCGCCGCCTTCGGCTGGAATCCCGACGTGATTCCCGATCCCGAGAAGACAGAGACCTTCGAGCGGTCCAAGCTGAACTGGGACGAGATCCATGAGAGCACACACGGCGAGATGCTGGAGTGGTTCCGTCAACTCATCCGCCTGCGCCGGGATTCCCCTTCCCTGAACGACGGCGATATGGACCACGTGAAGGTCCATTTCGATGAAAGCAAGCGATGGCTCACCATGGACCGCGGTCAGATAAGGATGATGTGCAATCTTGGCGACGCTCCGGTAGAACTTGAGAATCCGGGACAATATCCTTTACTGCTCGCCTCACAGGGTGGCATAGAGATCAAGGGGGAAATGGTGCTGCTGCCGCCCGACAGTCTCGCCATCCTCTCATGCGAGAAGACCCAGGGTTAGGACTATTGAAGCGACTTGTCATCCCTCTCCGTACCGCCCAACCTATTACAATAGGTTAATCGAGTAGTTAAGGTTGGCTTAAGCCTCGCCCTGCTATCTTCGCCTTGGCTTCATATATTCCAGCCGGTGAATTGGCTTTTCAATCCGGAAACTTTTAAGTCATTGGTTCGTCTTTCTGTACAGACAGACGGCAGCTCGATTACTCGGCTGACATCGATATTTGTGACAATTATTAAGGACGGCCACAATGTTTACAAAGCCTGGAATCTTCCGCGCATCGGTGCTGGGTGCAAGCTTGCTACTGCCTGCTGCGAGCCTGGCAACCGCTGCCGCGCAGACGTCGGCCGCTGCTCCGGCAGCCGCGGCGAAGATCGGGACAGTCAAGTCAATCTCCGGTTCGACCATCACCTTTGCCACCGACGCCGGCCAGCAGGTCGCCGTCACGGTCGCTTCGGACGCGCGCATTCTGCAACTGACCCCCGGCAGCAAAGATTTGAAGTCGGCACAAACCATCACGCTTGGCGATATCGCCCCAGGCGACAGGATTCTGATCTCCGGAAAAGCCGGTGACGATGCCGCGTCCTTCACCGCCTCCCGCGTCATCCTGATGAAAGCCCAGGACATTGCACAGCAACACGCAAAAGAAGAGGCGGATTGGCAGAAGCGCGGTACGGGAGGTCTGGTCAACGCGATCGATGAGGCAACGGGAACTTTGACTGTCTCGGTTGGCGCAAAAAAAATTGAGGTCCATACCACGCCAGCCACCACGTTTCGCCGCTACTCCGGCGCGTCCGTCAAGTTTGAGGACGCGAAGCCGAGCACTTTGGCGGAGGTTCACGCCGGCGACCAACTACGCGTCCTCGGCACGAAGTCGGAGGACGGTCTTTCCATCCAGGCCGAAATCATCGTGAGCGGTTCGTTCCTGCACCTGGCCGGGACTATCGCGACCCTCGATGCCGCGAATGGAGCCTTTACCCTGAAGGATCTGGCCACCAAGCGAACGATGACCGTGAAGGTCACGCCGGACTCTGACGTGCGCAAGCTCCCACCCCAGGTTGCAGCACGGTTCGCAGCGCGAGCCCGTGGCGGAGCGGGCGCCCATGCCGGAGGCAACACCGAGGGTGCCCGGCCTGCGGCGCAATCGAACGCTGCCGCACATGAGAATGGCTCCGCCCCTCGCAACGGTGGGGAGCAGACGCGCTCTGCCGGCATGGATCTGTCGCAGATGCTGAACAGACTGCCTACGGAGACTCTCGCCGAATTGAAGGCGGGTGACGCCGTCATGATCGTGGCCTCGCAACTCTCTCCTGGTAGCTCTGAGGTCACCGCTGTAACCCTGCTCTCGGGCGTCGAGCCGATTCTTGCTGCACCCGGCGCGTCTTCGATGTCGATCTCTCCGTGGAATGTTGGCGGAGATGCGCCCGATGCCGGCGCGGGCAATGGTAACGATCAACAGCAATAGTTTCGCAAACTGCAACGGACGTATCTTCCTTTAGGAGTTGTAATGTCATTTCGCTCAGCCTTGAGATTTGTTGTACTTTTTTCATTCGCATTCGTGCCGATGGTTGCCAGTGCCCAGCAGAAGGGCGCTACGGTGCAAGGCACGGTCGCCGATCCCGATGAGGCCGTCATTCCGGGCGCGACCGTCACGCTGAGCCCGGCGTCCGGCAAGGCGATCATGACCCAGTCGCAGAGCGATGGAACCTACGCGGTGCACAATGTTCCCGCCGGAACCTACTCCGTCACGGTGACCATGCCGGGCTTTGCTTCCTTCGTCAAGATGGGTGAAAAAGTGAGCGCGGGCCAGTCGATCACGCTCGACGTGAAGATGTCCATCGAGGCGCAGGCGCAGGAGGTACAGGTAACGGCGCAATCGGCGCAGGTCAGCGTCGACGCCGACAGCAATGCCAGTTCCACCGTCATCAAGGGAAAAGACCTCGACGCACTTTCGGACGATCCAGACGAACTCTCCTCTGAGTTGACCGCTTTGGCCGGTCCTTCCGCAGGCCCGAACGGCGGCCAGATCTACGTCGACGGATTTACCGGCGGTCAGTTGCCACCAAAGTCCTCGATCCGTGAGATCCGCATCAACCAGAACCCATTTTCGGCGGAATTTGACCGCCTCGGCTATGGCCGCGTCCAGATCTTTACCAAGCCGGGCACCGACAAATTACATGGTTTCTTCAATCTGTCAGGAAACACCTCGGCATTCAACAGCGGCAATCCTCTGCTGAATGCCAATATCAGCCCGGGGCAGACACCCATCACCCAGCCGCCCTATCACACCATTTTCATGTTCGGGAACATCACTGGACCTCTCGCCTCAAATGCCTCGTTCAACATAGGCGGATCGCACCGCTCGATTCAGGACAACTCCATCGTCAACGCCACGGTGCTGCCATCGATGGGAAACTGCGCAGCAGGGCAGACCTCCTGCTCGTTTCAGTTCGCCAACCCGACTCCAAATATCCGCACCGATATCAGCCCGCGCCTCGACCTGCAACTGGGCGAGAAGAATACGCTGATGACCCGGTTCCGCTATGAGCAGTCCGATCGCTCCAACCAGGGCATCGGCAACCTTAGCCTGCCCAACACCGGCTACGACACCAGCAGCTCCGAGATCACGCTGCAGATGACCGACACTCAGGTTGTCAGCTCTCGCATCATCAATGAGACGCGATTCGAGTACGAGCGCGACCATAGCTCGCAGACCCCTCACAGCAAGGCTCCGTCGATCATCGTCCAGGGCAACTTCACCGACGGCGGCTCCAACTCTGGCACCAACTCCGACAACCAGACCCACTTCGAGCTGCACAACTACACTTCGATCCAACTGCAGAAGCACTTCATCCGGTTCGGCGGCCGCCTGCGCTCTACGCGTGATGCGCAGACGTCGGACGCTGGCAGCAACGGCAGCTTCACCTATAACTGCCTGCTAACCGCGGAGTGCCCAACCGCTGCGAATCCCGCGGACGTCTCCTCGTATGAGAACCAGCAGGCCAGCCAGTTCAGCATCACGAATATCCTCAATCCCTCCGTAAATGCGACCATGGTGGACCTGGGCGTCTACGCCGAGGATGACTGGAAACCGATGCCGAACCTCACCCTGAGCTATGGCATCCGCTACGAGACGCAGAACCGCATCGGCGACCACCACGACATCGCTCCCCGGCTGTCGTTCGCCTACGGCGTCGGGCGTGGCAAGAACGCTCCCAAGACGGTGATTCGCGGCGGATTCGGCATCTTCTACGACCGCTATCAACTCGACAACATCCTGACCACCGTCCAGTTGAACGGCAAGAACCAGATTCAAACCATCCTGGCCCACCCCGACACGGCAACCTGTTCGCCGACTAACCTCGAGGGCTGCACGGCAGGAACACCAAACGGAAACACCACCGTCTCCCCATCCCCCACGCTGCGCACTCCTTATTCCATGGAGTTCGCCATCGGGGCGGATCAGCAACTCTTCAGTGGTGCGACGCTGTCGGTAAACTATCTCAATACGCGCGGCGTGCACCAATTCCTCAGCCAGAACATCAATGCGCCCATCGGCAGGAACCCGGATGGAAGCTTTATTTACCCGATTCCTCCGTCCGGATCCGACAACCCCGCAGTCATCAAGCAGTACCAGTCCGCCGGAGTCTACCGTCAGAACGAGCTGATCGCAAACTTCAATGTCCGCCAGAAAGTGCTCTCGCTCTTCGGGTACTACGTGCTCAACTTCGCCAAGTCGGACACCGGCGGCATCAACTCTTTCCCATCTCACCCCTACAACATCGGCGCAGACTACGGCCGCGCCGTCTTCGATCGGCGCAACCGGCTCTTCCTGGGCGGCAACGTCACGCTGCCGCATAACATCTCGCTCAGCCCCTTCATCGTCGCCTCTTCGGGAACTCCGTTCAACGTGACCCTGGGCCGCGACCTGAATGGCGACAGCGTCTTCAACGACCGGCCTGCCTTCGGCGCCCCCAATGGGATTCCCGCCGGTCAACCAGGATCGAACACGATTGCGGGTTGCGGCAGCTTCGTCACCCCCATCGCCGGCCAGGCGTCGATCCCGATCAATTACTGCACTGGACCGGCGCTGTTCACCACCAACCTTCGCGCTTCCAAAACCTTCGGCTTCGGTCCATCCACCGGAACGCAGGCTCAGGGAGGCGGTCCCGGAGGCCCGGGAGGCGGTGGAAGACGCGGAGGAGGAGGCGGTCGTGGCGGCTTCGGCGGCGCCAGCAACACCGGCAAGAAGTACAATCTGACGTTCTCGGCACAGGTTCAGAACCTCTTCAACAACGCCGACTACGCCACGCCGAACGCAACTCTGACCTCGCAGAAGCTGTTCGGACGCGCCACGCAGTTGGCTGGCAATCCGTACACCAGCAGCTCGTCGCTCCGCCGCATCTCACTTAATATGTCGGTCAACTTCTAACTTCAGCCTATAAAAGAGGCGTGGCCGCTATTTGGCCACGCCTCTTTTTATGTCCTCTTCAGGCGAACGATGCCTGCCTCCGCGCTACGAGACGAGCACCGTCTTCGCATTGAGGAACTCCCTCATTCCAGCGGCAGAGAGTTCGCGGCCATAGCCCGAATGCTTGATGCCTCCGAACGGAAGCCGCGGATCGCTCGCAACCATCGCATTGACGAAGACCGCGCCGCTTTGCAGTTCCGTGACAAGACGCTGCTGCTCGGCCGCGTCTCGCGTCCACACCGACGCTCCCAGCCCAAAAGAAGTGTCGTTCGCCAGCGTAATTGCCTCGTCCAGATCCGCAACTCGAAAGATCATCGCCACCGGGCCGAAGAGTTCCTCGCGATAGACCGCGCAGCTTCGTGGCACCCCGGCCAGCACCGTTGGCTCGAAATAATTGCCTTCGCCGACCATGCGCTCGCCGCCGGTCAGGATGCGCGCCCCGGCCCGTACAGCCGCATGCACCTGCGCTGTCAGATCCTCGACGATAGCCGCCGTCGCCAGCGGACCGATATCGGTCGTATCCTTCATCGGGTCGCCGACGCGCATCGACTCCATACCAGCGACGAAGCGGGATTCGAACTCATCATAGATCTCGTCTGCAATCACGAAACGCTTGGCCGCGATGCAGGACTGACCGTTGTTGACGCATCGCGCGCGAACTGCCACCTCGACGGCAGCATCCATATCAGCAGACGGCATCACGATGAACGGATCGCTGCCTCCCAACTCCAGCACCGATTTCTTGATCAGCCAACCCGCCTGCGCCGCCACTGCCCGGCCCGCCGGCTCGCTGCCGGTCAACGTTACCGCCGCAATCTTCTCGTCGGCCAGCACCGACTCCACCTGCCGCGATTCGATCAGCAATGACTGAAACGTTCCCCGCGGAAATCCCGCCCGGCGCACCAGCGATTCAATGGCAATCGAGCATTGCGGCACATTGGACGCATGCTTCAGCAGGCCGACATTACCGGCCATCAATGCCGGAGCGAGAAACCGAAAGACCTGCCAGAAGGGAAAGTTCCACGGCATCACGGCGAGCACCACGCCCAGCGGGTCCCAGCGAACATAGCTCTCGCTCGCTTCGGTCGGGATCGACTCCGGCGTAAGCATCCGGGCGGCGTTGTCGGCGTAGTAGCGGCATCCGGTCGCGCACTTCAACACCTCCTGCCGTGCCGTGCGCAGGGGCTTGCCCATCTCTTCGGTAATGACCGTCGCCAGATCTTCGGTCTCTTCTTCGAGAATCGCCGCCAGCTTGCGCATGCACAGCGCGCGATGCTCCAGCGGAACCGCCTGGTAGTCGCGGAACGCCTCCGAGGCCAGCGCGATCTTCTCGCGTATCGCGTCGGCGGTGAGCGGCGCAAAGCGACGCAGCAGCTTGCCGTTCGCGGGATTGATCGATTCGATAGCCATGCGCAGTCAGTGTCTACACTCATGCTAGCTTAGCAAGCGCCGGTAACGCATGTGCCATAATTTGAGTATCCCGTCACTCTGTCCGTGCCAATTGCGGAATCTGAAATAAGGATACTGAGCCGAATGCAGGGCAACCCAATCTTCATGGAAAAGGCGATCGCCCTGGCGACGGAGAACGTCGTCTCCGGGCGCGGCGGCCCCTTCGGCGCGGTCATCGTGAAGTCGGGTGAGATCGTCGCCAGCGGTACGAATCTTGTAACCGCCAGCACCGATCCGACCGCACATGCCGAAGTCGTCGCGCTCCGCAACGCCGCGACCGCGCTTGCGACCTTCGATCTCACGGGCTGCGAGGTCTACACCAGTTGCGAGCCCTGCCCCATGTGCCTGTCGGCCATCTACTGGTCTCATTGTGACGCAATCTTTTATGGCAATACCTCGGCGGACGCAGCCGCGGCCGGCTTCGACGATGCCTTTCTCTACGAAGAGATCAAGCGCCCGTCCGGCCAGCGCAGGATTCCATCCGCGAACATGTTGCGGCAACAGGCACTGTCAAACTTTGAAGCATGGCGCGAATACGCCGGCAGAATCGACTATTAAATATGGCAACGAAAAAGAAACAATCGGCTCTGAAGAAAAAGCGAGCGGACGCAACCGTGAAGGTAGCCCTGCTCGGATTCGGCACCGTCGGCGGCTCCGTGGCCAAGGTGCTCGCCGCCTCGAAGTTTCCCGGCCTGGAACTGACCCACATCTTTAATCGGTCGGTCGAGCGCAAGCGGACCTCTGCCGCGGCCAAAGCCGTCCCTGCCTCCGTCGTATGGACGGAGAACATCGACGACATCCTCAAGTCGAACGTCGACATGGTCGTCGAGCTCATGGGCGGCCTCAATCCAGTGGAAGGCTGGCTGCGCCGCGCACTCGCCTCCGGCAAATCAGTCGTGACGGCAAACAAGCAGCTCATCGCCTATCGCGGCGCCAGCCTTCAAAAGCTGGCGGCCCAGCACAAGGTTCATCTGACCTACGGAGCTGCCGTCGCCGGGGGAGTTCCCGTCATTCCAGGCATATCGCAGGGGCTTGGCGGTGACCAGATCGCGCGGCTCAGCGGCATCCTCAACGGCACCTGCAACTACATCCTCAACCGCATGGAGAGCGGCGCCGACTACGCCACCGTCCTCGCCGACGCGCAGCAGCTTGGCTATGCCGAGGCCGATCCCTCTGCCGACGTCGACGGGTTCGATGCCCGCGCCAAACTCTGCATCCTCTCGCGCATCGCCCTGCACACCGAACTCGATCCCGACGCCGTTTCCACGCAGTCGATCGCCACTATCGAGGCCATCGACTTCAGCTACGCGAAAGAACTGAACTGCACCATCCGCCAGGTCTCCCGCGCTCAGCGCGACGGCAGCGTCGTTCAGGCCCGCGTCGCACCTATGCTCATTCCGCTTACCTCGCCCATGGCCTGGTCGCACGGCACACAGAATATGGTCGTCGCCAGCGGGCGGTTCGGTGGGGATGTCGTCTTCTCCGGCCACGGCGCGGGCGGCGAGCCTACAGCAGTAGCCGTCGTCTCCGACCTGCTCGCCGTTGCGCAGAACTGCCGCTCGGTCGAACTGCCCGTGCGCAGGCGCGCCGTCAGCAGCGAATTCGTGGCTCCTCACTATCTTCGCTTCGTCGTGGACGACAAGCCCGGCATCGTCTCCGCCATCGCCGGCGCGCTGGCCAAGGTCGGCGCCAATATCGACTCGCTGCTACAGCGGCCCGGCCATCCCAAGCACCGTCTGCCCTTTGTCATCACCACCGAGCCCAGCCTTACCTCGACCCTCGAAAAGGCGATGACCGCCATCGCCCGCATGGACTGCATGTTGGAGCGCCCGCTTTGCCTCCAGATTCTGACTGCGGAAGACAAGCCTGAGTAGCCGCACCGGATCGGCCAAATCGACGCAGAAGCAGCCCGTGCGCTTGAACTCCCGCGAACGCAGCGGTAACCCGTCGTACAGCTGCCTGCGTCACCAGTCATAGCCTGATTTTCAGGCCATAGCCTATCCTTGAATAGGCAGTTATTTCCCTACAGCGTGAGATTCCGCATCCTCAATCCGCGAAGACCTTCGCCCCTGCGCGGCAGCATCCTCGTCCTCCTCAGCCTCGCAGCCGCCTACTTCCTCTCAGGCTTTCCCGACACCAGGCCAACCCTGCTGATCATTATCCCTGCCATCGTCGCACTCGCAGGCAGTGCCGATACCTATCGCTGCGTCAGTCACCCGCACTGGGATCTGTATCATGCCGGAGTCCTGCTCATGCTCTACATGGATCTGCTGTCTATCTTTATGATCCTCTTTCTTCTTATCTATCCCTACATGCTCTGGCTCACGGGAGGCCATTAGCCCTAAACTCCAAGCTTTCGAGGGTGCTAAAATTCTCCTTTTGAAATAGTTTCAGCCAAAGGGACTCGCCCTATGACTCGCCTCCCCCTTGTTTTGCTCCTCGCCGTCCTTATTCCCTCTGCCTTTGCCCAGAAGTACATCTGCGGAGCAGCCAGGTCAGGCGATACCACGCTCAACGAAACCTCGGGCTACACGGCATCCACTCCCGGATTCGACCTCGGCACCGCGCCGGCCGTCTCTGCGAATTCCTGTTCCAGTGACAAGCCTTTCTTCTTCTCCGCCACGCTCCCCGAGGGCAGCTACCGCGTCACCGTCGTTCTCGGATCGGATCAGGCCTCGACCACCACCGTTCGGGCCGAAGCTCGCCGCCTGATGCTCGAAAAGATCGCCACGAAAGCAGGAGATTCCAGCAAGCGCAGCTTCGACGTCAACGTTCGCTATCCCGAGTTCACCGATGCCATCGGCACCGTGCAGCACGTCCACCTCAAGTCTCGCGAGATCGGCAATATGGACTGGGACTCGAAGCTCACCCTTGAGTTCAACGGTAAACACCCCAGCATCCGCAGCATTGCCATCGAGCCCATCAAGGAGCCAGTCATCTACCTCGCCGGAGACTCCACCGTCGTCGATCAGGATGTCGAGCCGTGGACCGCCTGGGGCCAGATTCTGCCCCGCTTCTTCCGTCCCGGCGTCGTTGTCGCCAACCATGCCGAATCCGGCGAGACCATCAAGAGCTTTGTCGGCGAACACCGCTTCGCCAAGATCTTTACCCAGATCAAACCCGGCGACTACCTCTTCATGCAATTCGCCCACAACGACCAGAAACTCCAGAGGGGCACCGATCACGCCGTCGTCCCCATCGACGAGTACAAGGCGCTGCTGGTCGAGTACATCGCTAAAGCCCGTGCCGCCGGAGCCACGCCTGTCCTCGTCACCAGCATGAACCGTCGCACCTTCGACGCCAGCGGACACATCACCAACTCGCTCGCCGGCTATCCCGACGCTATGCGCGAAGTCGCAGCCCAACAGCACGCGGCTCTCATCGACCTGAACGCCATGAGCAAGACGCTGTTCGAAGCGATGGGCCCGGAAGGCTCCATGAAGGCCTTCATGCACTATCCCGCCAACTCTTACCCTAACCAGACTAAGGCCATCAACGACGATACCCACTTCAACAGCTATGGAGCCTACGAGTTGGCGCGGTGCATCGTCCGGGGCATCCGCCATAACAACCTGCCGCTCAAAAAGTTTCTCACCAAAGACGCAGGTAACTTCGATCCGGCCCATCCCGACTCGCAACCTGACTTCCACCTGCCCGCAACCCCAATTCCCGCCGCCACTACCAATGTGATGAAGGTCCCACAGGTCTGACGCGGATCTTTCGCATCGAAAGATTCTCGAATATGATTCTCCGCAGCTTTACCTGAACCCGGCATATCCATTCGTGAAGGAGCGAACCATGGCAGACGCGAAGATTCATCCTTTTCTCATGTTCGAGGGCAAGGCCGAGGAGGCAATGAACTTCTACATCTCCCTCTTTCCCGGCGCAGAGGTCCTCGACATCGTCCGCTACGGCCCCGGCCAGCCCGGTGCTGAAGGCTCGGTGATGAAAGCGAGCTTCTCCCTCCGGGGCCTGACGATCCTGTGCATCGACAGCATCGTCAAACATGGCTTTACGTTCACCCCGGCCATCTCGCTCTTCGTCGAGTGCGAATCCGAAGACGAGATCGATCGTGTCACCTCCGCGCTCCTCGCCGATGGCAATGCTCTCATGCCGCTCGGTGAATATGGCTTCAGCCGGAAGTTCGCATGGGTAAGCGACCGCTATGGAGTCTCGTGGCAGCTTAATCTCGCCTCGTGAGGAAGCATTCGGAACGATGCACCCCAAATCTTAACTCTCACCCAGTAGTGTCTCTATATCTTGTCTGAAGACCGCCTCTCGCACCGCGCCCACATACATCTTCGCCACGCGGCCCTGCCTGTCGATAAGAATAGTGGTAGGCACGCCCTCCACTGTATCCGCCAACTGCGACGTCGGCTCCGGAAACGCAATCGGATAAGGCACGTCGAACTTTTGCACAAACGCGCGCACCTTCTCCCTGCCTCCCACGTCCAGCGATAGCCCTACCACTTCCAGCCCCTTCGGCTCCATCTCTCGATACAGCAGCGCCAGCCCCGGAGTCTCCTGCCGGCAAGGCCCGCACCATGTCGCCCAGAGATTAATCAGCACCACCTGCCCGCTATGCTCGCGTAGACGCCAATTCCCGCCCCCCATTTGTTCCATCACCATTTCGGGAGCAGCCCGCCGCATCGCCACCGGCGTTATTCCGCCAGCCTTTGCCTGCTGATGCCGCTGCGACATGAAGAACGCCGCCCCTGCCGCGACGACAAAAAAGCAAACCGCCCACGTCCGGCCTTCTTTCATTCAAACGCTCCTTGCATCCCACCATTCCCATGATAGAGATATCAGCTCTCTTCGCCGCGAAACGGTTATCCTCACTTCATGCCACCGCGCCGCGCGAACCTGACCCATCTCCTCGGCAACACCTTTGCGCTCGGACTCTTTCTGCTCGCCTCCTCCGTATTGGGACGCGCCTACTCTGTCCAGACGCACGAGCAGCTCATCGACCTTGCCTGGAAGCAGTCCATCCGGCCGCTCCTGCTCCAGCGCTATCCCAACCTCACCGAGGCACAGATTCAGGAGGCCCACGCCTACGCCTACGGCGGTTGCGCTATTCAGGACCTCGGCTACTATCCCTTCGGCAACTCCTTCCTCAGCGACCTCACCCACTACGTACGCCCCGGAGACTTCGTCCTCAGTCTCATCGACAACGCACACGACGCCAACGAGCTTGCCTTCGCCATCGGAGCCCTCTCCCACTACATCGGAGACATCCTCGGCCACTCCGAAGCGGTCAACGAGGCTGTCGGCATCGAGTTCCCCAAGCTCGCCAAAAAATACGGTCCCATCGTCGCCTATGACAAGGACGAGCACGCCCACGTCCGCACCGAGTTCGCCTTCGACGTCAACGAGATCAGCAAGCGCCGTTTCGCTCCCTCCGCCTATCTCAAGCATGTCGGCCTCGAAGTTCCCATCCCACTGCTGCGCCGCGCCTTCTTCCAGACCTACGGCATCGACCTCTACGACGTCATCGGCCACAGAAAGCCCGTGCTTACCGGATATCACTTTGCCATCCGTAGCTTCCTGCCGCGCATCGCCTACGCTGAAGTCATCCTCCACAGGAACAGCTTCCCGCCCGATGTGCCCAACCCGGCCTCCGACGCCCTGCGCAAGGACCTCGCCCAGTCCGAGTTCGAGAACGGCTGGGACCAGTACCGCAAGAGCCCGGGCATCGGCACTCATCTGCTGGCCTGCGTGTTGTTCATCCTGCCCCGCATCGGCCCGCTCTCGGACGCCGCCATCCGCGGCCCCCATGTCCAGACCCAGCTCCTCTACGCCAAGAGCCTCAAGGACTCCATCGACAGGCTACGTTACGTCCTGGCCCACTTCGGCTCGGTGGCCTCGCTGGTCCCCGACCTTGACCTCGACACCGGCGCCAAGGTCAAGCCCGGCGGCTATCGCCTTACCGACCAGACCTACGCCAAGCTCCTCGACGTCCTCACCCGCAAACCCAGCCAGCCCGTGCCCTCCCGGCTCCGGCAAAACATCGCCGAATACTACGCCGACCCCGCCGCACCCATCAGCACAAAGAAGAATCGCAAAAAGTGGGCTAAGGTTCAGGCGGAGCTGAGCATCATTCAGACCATGCCCACCGCCCACCAGCCTCTGCCCGAGCCTGCACCCGTCGCCGCCAACTAAGATCACACAATTCAACCCAAAGCAGATACCGAACGGCGACATCCTGGCTCAAACGCGCATCCAACACAGAATGTAACTGAGGAAGACCCAAGACCTATGACTCCATCCACACTATTGAAGTACGCCCTTACCTGCGCCATCCTCTTCCCTGCCATCGGCTGCAGCTCCAAGTCAGCCCCCACCCCGGAAAATTTTATCCAGGGCCTCAACAAGCACTTCGCCGATCACCCCGACTGCCTGTTCTCCAATATGCGCTTCCCCTACGAGACCAGCGACCGCAAGGAGACCGCTCAAATGGATACGCTGGTCGCCTCGAAGCTGCTCGACAAGACCGTGGAGCCAGCCATCCACGTCAACCGCTATACAGTAAACACCGTCGGCACCCGCTATGCGCCGCGCTTCTGCTACGGACACCGCGTCGTCAGCACCATCGATAGCTCCACCCCACCGGTCGTTGTCAATGGCTTCAGGCAGACCCAGGTCACATACCACTACTCCATGCAGGAGATTCCGGTCTGGGCCAAATCTGCTGACGTCCTTGCAGCCTTCCCTGCAATGGCCGAGATGACCAGCGGCAAGGCCACCGGCGCCGCCACCCTGGCTCAGACCGCGGTGGGCTGGCAGGTCCCCGACTAACCCGGTCTTCTGCCCGTCAATCCTCGGTTCTTTCCCCTGAAGTAAAGATTACCCATGTCCGGACTTACCGGACATGGGTGTTTGTCGCTATAATCCGCCCTTGAAACATTCCACCAAATGAACTAACTTGGCTCCGTTACCCATAATTCCTTCCAAACCATGAAACCAATCCTCCTTGCCTGCCTGCTCGTCCTCTGCTCCCTCCCCCTCTGCGCACAGACAGGGGTTCCCGCGAAGCACGTCTTCACTACGCAGGGAGACCACTTCACCCTCGACGGCAAGCCCTTCAAGGTCCTCTCCGGCGAGCTTCACTACGAGCGCATCCCCCGTGCCTACTGGCATGCCCGTCTCAAGATGGCCAAAGCGATGGGACTCAACACCATCGCCACCTACGTCTTCTGGAACGTCCATGAGCCCACGCCCGGCCACTATAACTTCGCCGGAAACAGTGACGTCGCCGCCTTTATCCGCGCCGCGCACGAAGAGGGCCTCTACGTCATCCTGCGCACCGGCCCCTACTCCTGTGCCGAGTGGGATCTCGGCGGCCTCCCCGCCTGGCTGCTCAAGAATCCAGCTTCGGCCGCCGCCCTCCGCTCCAATGATCCCGCCTTCATGGTCCCCGCCGAGCGCTGGATCGATCGGCTCGCCAAAGAGCTCACCCCGCTCCAGATCGGCCGCGGCGGTCCCATCCTGATGACCCAGGTTGAGAACGAGTACGGCAACTACGGCTCCGACCACGCCTACATCGAGCATCTCCGCCAGATCTTCCTCAAAGCCGGATTCACCGATTCCCTGCTCTACACCGCCGACAACTGGCGCAACATTCCCAACGGCTCCATCCCCGGCCTCTACGCTGCTACCAACTTCGGCATGGGCAACCACAAGGGCGGCATGGACGCACTCGAAAAGGTCCGGCCCGGCGCTCCTCTGTTCGTCTCCGAGTACTGGCCCGGCTGGTTCGATAGCTGGGGCCACCCGCACGAGACTCGTCCCATCGCTCCGCAGATTGAAGATCTCGACTACATCCTCAAGCGTGGTGCCGGGATCAACATCTACATGTTCCACGGCGGCACCAGCTTCGGCTTCATGTCCGGTTCGAGCCTTATCAACGGACACTTCCTGCCCGACGTCACCAGCTACGACTACGATGCTCCGCTCGACGAAGCCGGACATCCCACCCCCAAGTTTCTCGCCTACCGCAAGGTGCTGGCCCAATACTCCTCCTGCGGTAACGAGTCCTGCCTCCCACCCATTCCCGCCGCGCCTCCAGTCATTACCCTCCCGCAGATCAACCTGACCGAGTCCGCCTCCCTCTGGAAGAACCTGCCAACGCCGATTGCCAGCGAGCTACCCCAGCCGATGGAACGATTCGGCCAATCCTACGGCTACATCCTCTACCGCAAGCAGCTTCCCGCCGCCGTCTCCGGCGATCTGGTGATCGACGAAGTCCACGACTACGCGCAGATCTATCTTGACGGCAAGCTGGCCGGAACACTCGACCGCCGCAACGGTCAATCATCGACGCTACACATCGCAACCACTGGCCCGGCGCGGCTCGACATCCTCGTCGCCAACGACGGACGCATCAACTCCACCCGCAGGATGCGCGGCGAGTCCAAAGGCATTACCAAGTCTGTCACTTTCGCCGGCAATCCGCTCACCCACTGGCAGGTCTATCCTCTGCCCATGACCACTCGGCCTGCCGCCTACGGTCATCAGCCCACAACGGGACCCGCCTTCTTCCGGGCCTCCTTCACAGTAGCCAAAACCGGCGACGTCTTCCTCGATATCCATAGCTTGGGCAAGGGCGCCCTCTGGATCAATGGCCACGCCATCGGCCGCTTCTGGAACGTCGGCCCACAGCAGACGCTCTATGTGCCCGGACCGTGGCTCCATAAAGGCAGCAACCAGATCGTGGCCTTCGACCTCGCGCCGCAATCCGAGCGTCCTCATGTCGCCGGTCTCTCCCAACCGATTCTCAACGGCCCCGTCGCCGACCAAAGCACGAAGAAACAGGAGTAGATCGATGCCCTTCCAGACACCACGCCAGGTTCACCACATCACCGTGCTCGCCCTGCTGGTGACGGCTTTTACCTGTGCCGCGCCCACTCCTGCCCTTGCCCAAACCTCGGTCCAGTCCATTCGGCAGAACTTCTTAAATCCGCCCAACGAGGCCAAACCCATGGTGCGCTGGTGGTGGTTCGGCACAGCCGTCGAAAAACCCGAGATCCTGCGCGAGCTTCAGCAGATGAAGGCCGACAACATCGGAGGCGCGGAGATGGCCTTCGTCTATCCGCAGGTGCTCGACGACCCCTCCAAGGGGTTGAAAAATCTTCCATTCCTCTCGCCGGAGTTCCTTGACTGCGTACGCTATGCCCAGACTGAAGGCCGCAAGCTCGGCCTGCGCATCGACGTCACCCTGGGCAGCGGCTGGCCCTACGGCGGTCCCGCCACCACTCTCGACGAGGCCGCGCGCCGCCTCCGCGTAGCCGAGATCCCACTCCCCGCCAACGCGACCGCCCTGCCCAAACTCAAGCTGGCCGACGGCGAATCAATCATCTCCATCTCCGTGGTCAACGGCGAGCCCAAACACTGGGACGCGGCCACCGCCCAGACTCTGCCCGCTACCGAGGCCATCCAGATCGCACCCGCAACCACACCGCGCACGGCTCTCTTCTTTATCGATGGCCACACCGGTCAGGTGGTCAAGCGTGCCGCCGTAGGAGCTGAAGGCTGGGTGCTCGATCCCTTTAGCCATCAGGCCGTCGCCAACCACCTTAAATCGGTCGGCGAGCCGCTACTCAGCGCCTTCGGCTCGACGCCGCCTTACGCCATCTTCTCGGACTCACTCGAGGCCTACGGTTCCAACTGGACTCCGAACCTTCCCGCCGAATTTAAAAAGCGCCGAGGCTACGACCTTCTTCCGCACCTGCCCGAGCTTGTGGCCGGAGGCACTGCCGAGGCCGAAAAAGTCCGCCACGACTGGGGCAAGACCCTCACCGAACTGGTCGACCAGAACTACCTTACCCAGATCAACGACTGGGCCATCGCCCACCACACCAAATTCCGCTCGCAGACCTACGGGCAGCCGGCCGTCTCCTTCTCCAGCCAGCGCATCGCGGGACTTCCTGAAGGCGAAGGCCCGCAGTGGCGCGCCTTCTCTACCCTGCGCTGGGCCACCTCGGCCAATCATGTCTTCGGCAACAATGTAACCTCCGGGGAGACCTTTACCTGGCTGCATTCCCCTGTCTTCCGCGCCACCCCGCTCGATATGAAGGCCGAGGCCGATATCGACTTCATCATGGGCGAGAACCAGCTTATCTTCCACGGCTGGCCCTACTCCGCGCCGCAGGTGGGCGAGCCGGGATGGTCGCTCTACGCCGCGGCTGTCTTCAACGACCACAACCCCTGGCATCCGGTGATGCCTGATGTCACTCGCTACATCGGCGGTATCAGCTACCTGCTGCGACAGGGCAAGCCCGCGAACCAGGTCGCCATTCTTCTGCCGACCGACGACGTCTGGGCTGCATTTTCGCCCGCGCAGGACAGCGTCACCGCCGCGATGAACAAGATCATCACACCGGAGCTGATGTCGGCCATCCTCTCCGCCGGATACAACGTCGACTACATCGACGCCGACGCCATCGACTCTGTCGGACTCGGCACCCACCAGATCCTCGTCCTTCCGCCTACCGACCGCATCCCCGCCGAGACGCTGCGCAAGATCAACGCCTGGGCCAAATCCGGCGGCAAAGTTATCGCCATCGGACATGCTCCTTCGATCTCACCCGCGGGCAAGACGGTGGCCAAGATTACGGGCCTCTCCCGCCAACTCTTCGACGCAACCAAGGGCAGCCTCGTCCCCGACGACTCGGCGCTCGCAGCGGCACTCCAGAAGGCGGCCAGGCCCGACTTCGCGCTCGCATCCGACAACGCCGAGGTCGGCTTCATTCGCCGCAAGCTGCCCGCATCCGACATCTACTTTGTCGCGAACACCAGCAACCACAGGGTCGAGACTACCGCCACCTTCGCCACCACGCACAGGTTCGGTGAGCAGTGGAACCCCGACAACGGCACCGCCGTCAGCACCCCTTCTGCTGACGTGGCGCTCCACCTTGCGCCCTACGAATCGCGTATCTTCGTCTTCAGCAACATCAAGTCCAAGTCCCCCGCGCCTTCTACCGCCACTACCACCCAGCTCGCAGACCTCAGCGACAACTGGCAGGTTCGTTTCGCCGCCACCGGCAAGACCAGATCCGAAGCGACGCTCACCGACTGGATCGCCAGCGATGATACGAAGCACTACTCCGGCGAAGCCGTCTATACTCGCGACTTCAGCCTGTCCTCAATCCCGACGGCGGCCACCTATCTCCAGGTAGACGGCGGCGCTCCGATTACCCCGCCTGCCGGAACCGTCAACCGACCCGCCCCCAATCACAGCGGCATCCCTAACCCGCGCATCACTCGCACCGGCCCCGGCATGCACGCCTGGTACGAGCCGCCTGTCCGCGAGGCTGCCATCGTCTTTATCAACGGCAAGCGCGCCGGGTCGCTCTGGCACCCGCCCTACAAGCTGAACGTCACTCCCTACCTCAAGTCCGGCCAGAACCGGATCGAGATCCGCGTCTACAACACCGCCCTCAATGCCTGGTCGGCATTGCCGCCGCACGACTACAAGCCGCTCATCGCCAAGTACGGCGACCGCTTCCAGATGCAGGACCTCAACAAGGTCGTGCCGATCTCTTCGGGCATTCTCGGCGCCATCCACCTCGTAGCTCAGGAGCAGAAATAATGTCCCGCGTCCTCATTCTCGCTTGCACCCTCATGCTCTCCACCACCGGAGCCTTCGCCGCGCAAACAATCTTCGTGGCCAACGACTACGGCGCCAAGGGCGACGGCACGACCCTCAATACCGTCGCCATCCAGAAGACCATTGACCGAGCCGCCAAGGTCCACGGCACGATCACGCTGAAGCCCGGCATCTATCTCACCGGCTCGCTCTTCCTTAAAACCGGCACCACCCTCGACGTGCCCGAGGGCGTCACCCTCATCGGCTCCCAGAAGCTGGCCGACTACCCTGAACTGCCCACGCGCATCGCCGGCATCGAGATGACCTGGCCCGCCGCCCTTATCAACGCCCGCGATCAGCACGATGTCACCATCACCGGCAAGGGCACCATCGACGGCGACGGCCCCATCTGGTGGAAGTCCTACTGGGATCTGCGCAGGATCTATGAGCCGAAGGGCCTCCGCTGGGCCTCCGACTACGACGCCAAGCGCCCGCGCCTGATGCTCTTCCAGAACGCCTATAACATCCACCTTGGCGGCGGCATCCTGCTCAAGCGCTCCGGCTTCTGGACGGTTCAAGTCCTTTACTCGCACGACGTCACTATCGACGGCGTTGTCATTCGCAACAACGAGGGCGGCAAAGGCCCCTCCACCGACGGGATCGACATCGACTCCTCGCGCAAGGTTCTCGTCCAGCACGCCGACATCGAGGTCAACGACGACGCGCTCTGCCTGAAAGCCGGCCGCGACTCGGATGGCCTGCGCGTCAACCGGCCGACGGAAGATATCGTGATCCGCGACTCGATCATCCGCCATGGGGCCGCAGCCATCACCATCGGCTCGGAGACCTCGGGCGGCTTCCACAACATCGAGGTCTACAACATCACCGCGCTCAGCGGCGTTCCCTCGGGAGTCCTGTTCAAGTCGGCACACACTCGCGGCGGCACGGCCACCGATATCCGCATTCACGACCTCAACCTTCAGGGCGTAGCCATCCCCATCCACATTACGATGAACTGGAATCCCAGCTACAGCTACGCCACGCTGCCCCCCGGCACCAAAAATCCACCCCACTACTGGGTTGTGCTCACCACTCCGGTTACTCCGGCTGAAAAGGGCCTGCCACACTTCTCCGATGTTCATATCTGGAACATCAAGGCCGTGGGAGCCAGAGAAGCCTTCAACGTCAGCGCCTATCCCAACGCGCCGCTGAGGAACTTCCGTCTCGACCACCTCGACATCGAAGCGAAGACCGCAGGCACCATCGCCAATGCTAAGAACTGGACGGTGATCGACAACAACATCAGAACTGCCGACGGCTCCAAGGTCCAGTTCACCGACACCCCGATTGCTCCCGGTAAGAAGGACATTCCCTACGGCGAACCGAAGTAGCACGTTCAATAGGATCGTTCAAAGCTCAGCCGTTTTTGCAGGCTGCTCCGGCTGCTGCCCGACGATGCGGAAGTCCTCCGGCTCATCTCCGCTGGGGTCGTCCCAGCCTCCGGGAGGAACGACACTCTGGTCCACCTCCTTCGGGCCCCAGGTCTGCGGCTCGTAGGTGTAGACCGGCGTCGCCGCCTTCAACACCGGATCGACGATTCGCCAGGCCTCCTCAACGTAATCCTGCCGGGCAAACAGCGTCGCGTCGCCGGCCATGGCATCGCCCAGCACGCGCTCATATGCTTCCATCTCTTCGGGGCGCGGATGGCGGCTGGCGACCATCTCCACGGCCTCGCGCTTTCCGGCCCCAGACGGCGGAGCAACCGAAACTGCCATGGCGACCGTCATCTCCGGGCTGACGCGAAAGCGCATATAGTTCTGCGGTGTATCCGGTTCGGTCATATTGGTCGTCGGAGGCTTGCGCAGGCGAGCCATCACCTCCATGCACGTCACCGGCATATTCTTTCCCGCGCGAATGTAGAACGGCACGCCATCCCAGCGCCAGGAGTTGATCTCCAGTTTGAGCGCGACAAAGGTCTCGATCTGCGAGTTCGGGGCAACTCCCTTCTCGTCCAAATAACCGCGAAACTGACCGCGGACCAGGTTCTTCGGCTCAATCGCTGGAATCGCCTTCAGGACTTTGACCTTCTCGTCACGCATGGATTCGCTGTCCCGCCGCGCCGGACACTCCATGGCAAGATTGCACATCACCTGGAAGATGTGGTTCTGCACCACATCGCGGATCGCGCCTGTCTGGTCGTAGAACGAGCCGCGGCCCTGCACGCCGAAGTTCTCGGCCATGGTGAACTGAACGCTCTCGATGTAGTTGCGGTTCCACAATGGTTCGAGGAAGGAGTTCGAGAAGCGGAAGGCTATCATCGCATGAACCGGCCCTTTCGCCAGATAGTGGTCGATGCGGAAGATGGATGACTCGGGGAACGCGGAGAGCAGGATCCGATTGAGTTCCTGCGCGGAGGCCAGATCGTGGCCGAAGGGCTTTTCGACGATCATGCGCGCGCCCTTGGAGCAACCCGACTTTACCAACTGCTCCACCACCTTCTCAAAGAGCGATGGAGGAATCGCAAGGTAATGCGCGGGTCGCTCCGCCGAGCCGAGTTCCTTGCGCACGGCAGCAAAAGTAGCCGCGTCAGCGTAATCGCCATCGACGTAGCGCAGCAGTGAACTGAGCTTCTGCCATGCCGCCGGGTCTAGGCCGCCGTGCTGTTCGAGGCTGTCTTTGGCGCGCTCCTTGAGCTGGTCGAGGTTCCATCCGGCCTTGGCCACGCCGATGACCGGGACATCGAGGCCGCCGCGCTTGACCATCGATTGTAGAGCCGGAAAGATCTTCTTGTACGCAAGGTCGCCAGTAGCGCCGAAGAAGACCAGCGCGTCGGAATGCTGTGGATCCATCTTTCTATCTCTCCCTTTTCAGCCTTACAAGCTACTTGGATGCCGGTTTTTCAAGATGGCCGCCAAACTCGTAGCGCATGGCCGACAAAAGTTTATCGGAGAACTCTGCCTGCCCTCGCGATTCGAATCTCTCGTAGAGCGCGGTGGTCAGGACCGGGACCGGCACGCCCTCGTCGATGGCGGCCTTCACCGTCCAACGGCCTTCGCCCGAGTCCGAGACTCGGCCGCCGAACTTCGAGAGCGCAGGATCTTCCGCGAGCGCCGTCGCGGTCAGGTCGAGCAGCCAGGAAGCGATGACGCTGCCCCGCCGCCACACCTCGGAGACCTCGGTCAGATTGAAGTCGTATTGATAGAGTTCGGGATCGCGCAACGGCGTGGTCTCGGCATCCACATCTCCGGTCTGTTTGCCGACGTTAGCCGCCTTGAGCACGCCCAGCCCCTCAGCATAAGCAGCCATCATGCCGTACTCAATGCCGTTGTGCACCATCTTGACGAAGTGGCCGCCGCCGCTCTCGCCGCAGTGCAGATAGCCCTGCTCGGCAGTGCCGCCGAACTTGTCGTAGCCGGGAGTGCGAGGGATACTGCCGATGCCCGGCGCAATCGTCTTGAAGATGGGGTCAAGGCGCTCGACCGCGGCCTTCGGGCCGCCGATCATCATGCAGTAGCCGCGCTCCAGTCCCCATACGCCGCCGCTGGTGCCTACATCCAGATAGTGAATTCCTTTGGGAGCAAGTTCTTTGGCGCGACGGATGTCGTCGACATAATAAGAGTTGCCGCCATCGATCAGGATATCGTCTGCTTCGAGGAGAGGAGCAATCTCCGCAACCGACTTCTCGACGACGCCTGCCGGGATCATCAGCCAGATTGCGCGAGGCTTGGCGAGCTTGCCGACGAAATCGGCAAGTGACGAGGAGCCCGTGACTCCCTTCTCCTTAGCCAGTTCCTCGACGGCCTTGGGCGACATGTCGAAGACGACGCACTCGTGGCCGTCCCGCGTCAGCCGGCGAACCATATTCGCTCCCATCCTTCCCAGTCCAACCATCCCCAGTTGCATACGTTCTCCTTTTCAGTGATTTTGCCAGCCGTCGATAGGCGGCTCCGCCGCAGCAGCTCACTTAGACGACTCCCCGCTTAAAACATGAAAGTGGTTGGCGTGGAGGATGTAACCACCTGTTTATCTTTGAGGTTGTTAACTATGGTTCAGGTTGGCACCAAGCGCGCAAAAAGAACCGCTGAGCAGCCGCAAAAAGGAGAAGCACCGGATTCTTCACACGAAATCGCGGTGCTTTGTTTCCTTAGCTATGAGAAAGTGCCTTCCTTTAAGACCGCTCCAGAGCCGCGACAAACACTCCGGCCCAACGCGAAACCTGCTCCGCATAGACTCCGGTGACCGCATCGCGGCTGCCCTCGAGCACCGCCATCTGAACCGCGAAGTTACCCACCGTCGAACTCTCCGCCGCGCCGCGCAGCAGTTCCAGACCGGTTGCCTCCTGGGTCAGACGATTGAGAAACTCGTTCTGGCTGGCTCCGCCCACGATAAACAGCCGCTTCAGCTTCTTGCCGCCGTAGAGCGCCGCGCGATCGAGCACCTTCGCATATCTTGCTGCCAGGCTGTGAAAGATCAGGCTGGCAAACGCGGGAGCATTCTTCGAGCCCTCATCGAGAGACTCCAGTCCGCGACGCACACGCTGGGCGTTAATGCGCTGCGGCATCCGCCCCGCCAGGAGTAGTTCGGGATCGTCCACATCAAGCATGCCATGCGGCTTTGCCACCTTCTCCGCCGCCGCGACTAATTCGGACACGTCCCAGACACGCCCGTCTGATGTCTCCTCTTCCGCCCAATAGTCGATACACTGCTTGATCAGCCACATGCCATTCACATTCTTGTGGAAGCAGATCCTGTCGCCCACCGCGCCAAGGTTCGTAAAGTTCTCGTCGGCGGCATCCTTCCCGTTACGCGGCTGCTCGACCAGCGTTCCCACCAGCGACCACGTCCCCGAGCTGATGTAGGCCCAGTCGTTTCCCGTCGCCGGAATTCCGGCAATCGCCGAAGCCGTATCGTGGCACGCCGGGGCGATCAATACCGTATCACGCAGCGCCGGCAACTCTGCCAGCGGACCGCTCAGCTTGCCCAGTTCGGTTCCCGGAGGGACAAGCTTGGGCGCGCTGGCCAGATCGAGCTGCGCCGCGCTGAAGATCTCGCGGCACCACTCCCGGTTATAGAGCTCGACCATCGCGGTGTGCGTCGCATTCGTATGCTCCGCCACCCGCGCACCGCCCCAGCGCGACAGAATATACTCCGGCAGGTTCAGCCACTGCCGTCCCTCGTCCAGCTTCTGCAATCGATCCGCATGAAGCTGATAGACCGTGTTGATCCGCAGCAACTGCACGCCGGTCAGCTCCCGCAGCCTGTCCGGACTGATCCGCCGGTGCAGCGACCGCTCTGACTTCACCGTCCGTTCATCGCGATAGCAGAAGGGGTCGGCTAAGGGTCGCCCCTCCGCGTCCACCCGCACATAATCAACCGCCCAGCCGTCGACGGCAATCGAGCGAATGCCTTCGGTTGCAATCTCGGCGCATCGCCGCAGTCCCTCGTCGAGACCCGCCTCAATCATCGCCAGATCCCAGCGCAAGCCGTCGGCCTCGCGGGGGGCATTCTGAAAGCGGTGGACCAGCGAGATCGCCGGATGGCCTTCCATCCAACGAAGCAGCGATACCCGGCAACTCTCGGCCCCCAGGTCCACCGCAACCGAAGCTCGCCTATCCGCCGGTAAGAACACGGTGTCTGCCCGTCGCTTCATCGCAGATAGGCCTCGGTCAATCCACCGTCGACCGGGATCAGGTGGCCAGTCGTGCAGCGGGCGAGAGGTCCGGCGAGAAACATGATCGATTGCGCGCAGTCCTTCGGATCGATGGGCTGATGGGTCAGAGTGCGCGTCGCGTAGAACTTCGCCAGCTCGTTGCGCAGGCCGTCATCGGTGTCCTTCTCGTCGAACGGCAGCTTGTATTTCTTGAGGGAAGAAATCACGCGGTCACGCGGAAACATCGTCGATCCCTTCACCACGGTTGCCGGCGAAATACCATTTACCCGCACCTTCGGCGAAAGCGAGATCGCTAGCTCACGCACCAAGTGGCTCAACGCTGCCTTGCTGACGTCGTAGGCCTCGCTGCCGCGCTTGGCAACCACAGCATTCGCCGAGCTGGTCAGCACCACGCTGGCGTCGATTCCCTGTTCTGTAAATACCTTCGCAGCTTCATCGGCCAGCAGATAATTGGCGGTGACGTTGACCTCGAGCGTCAGCGCCCACTGCGCATCACTGATGATGCCATCCGGCGACGACGGAAACAGCGCCGCCGTATTGATCAAAATGTCGATACCGCCAAATTGTTTGATGGTCGCGGCCAGAGCGGCCTTGATTGTCTTGCGGTCGCGGATATCGATGCTCACCCAGCTCACCGCCTCCTTGCCCGCAATCGCCTTCGTCTCTTCCGCGACTGCCTCCGCGCCCTTCACATCGCGGTCGGCAATGACGACATGCGCTCCGCGCTCGGCAGCCAGCAAAGCGACTTCGCGGCCAATGCCGCTGCCTCCACCAACGATCAGAGCGACCCTGCGGCTCAGCTCTTTCTCGGCAGGCTGGCGACGAATCTTCGCCTCTTCGAGCTTCCAGTACTCGATGCGGAAGGCCTCGCTCGGCGGTAGCGCCACGTAATTCGAATAAACGGTGAATTGATCGGCTGACGCTGCCGGACCTGCCTGCGGAATCTCCTTGCAGTCCACTCCCGCGCCCAGCGCGCCTGCACCCTGCATCACGCCAATTGCATTGGTATAGAACTCGCCGGTAATGCGCGACTCGGTCTTATTCTTGCCAAAGCTGAACATGCCTATGCCCGGCACGAGCACGACCGTCGGGCTGGCATCGCGCAGAGCGGGGGAATCCTTGAGCGCGTGCTTTTTGTAATACTCCGCATACTCGGCACGATAGGTCTCAAGCGCGGTCTCTACCAACTCCTTCAACTCCGCCGGATCGCCGGCCGGATTCCACTTGATAAACATCGGGCGAATCTTGGTGCGGATAAAGTGATCCGGGCAGCTCGTGCCCAGATGCGCCAGCTTCTCCGCCTGCGCCGAGTTCACAAACTCCAGCACTTGCGGCAGATCCGAGTAGCTGCCGATCCAGCGCTGCCTGCGCGATACCACTCCGCGCAGATGCGGCATGATGCGCAGCGCAATCTCGGCGCGGTCTTCGCGGCTCTTCACCTGGCTGCCACCAAAGTGCTTGTGACCGGCCACGCCGCCATGCCGCTCGATAAACTGCCCAAGCTGGTCGATGATCGTAATCGTATTCAGGTAGCTCTCGCGCTGTGTATTGCCCCAGGTAAACAGCCCGTGCCCGCCCAGCACGACGCCATCGCAGCCGGGAGTCTCCGCGACGATCTTGCGCAGCATCATGCCCAGTTCAAAACCGGGACGCTGCCAGGGCAGCCACGCCAGTTTGTGGCCAAACTCCTTGTTGAACTCCTCCATCTTGATCTTGCCGTTAGCCGAGGCCGCCAGCGCGATCCCCCAGTCCGGATGCAGATGATCCACATGCGGAAATGGCAGATAGCCATGCAGAGGCGTGTCGATCGAGGCTGCAACCGGGTTGTGCCCGAAGGTGCATAGCGGATACATATCCACCATCTCGTCTTCGAACTCGACGCCGCGATAGGCCTTTTCGAGCACCAGCAGCTTATCGAGATAGAGAGTCGCAAAACCCGAGCGCTTGATGCTCCCCAAGTCGCCCCCGCTGCCCTTCACCCAGAGAACCTGCCTGGTCACGCCATCGAGAGGATCGACCTGCGCCAGCTTCGAGCTGGTGTTTCCCCCGCCAAAGTTTGTAATCCTGAGATCCGATCCCAGCAGGTTTGACCGGTAACGCAACAACTCCGGCTCATCCAGCTTCGCCGCAACCGCATCATCCCACCGGTCCTCAAGAAACCGCAGTCCACTCTTCGTCGCCATGTGCTGCCCCTTCACTCGATCTATTGCCCAACTATCATTCCATATATTGAGCCAATACAGCAACTATTTCGTATACGAAATAGTTGCTGGTGCCCACGATCCGAACCGTGTCTTATCCGAATTAAAAGACCTTCACCCTGCCGATTCGAGCATCTTGCGAGTTACGATCTTGTGCGCGACATAGTTGTACGGCGGCACGGTCTGGCCGCGCAATAGCTGCAAGCCAAGGTGCACCAGGCTCGGCCCATAAGAGCTCGCCTCGTGCGACACCGACCCTATCAGCGGCGACCGATCCTTGCGCATCTCCGCGATCGCCTCGGCGATGCAATCCTGCCCGACGACCACGACCTGCTTCTCCCGCTTCAGCTCGCGGACAGCATCGACCGCGCCCAGAGCGCTCGAGTCCGTCGCCGCGGTAACGAGAATGCGCTTGTCCTTGGGATGCCGCTGCAGGAAGTCCGCGACCAGCTTCTTGCTGTGCTCGCGCATTCCGCGAGCGTCCATCCGGACAAACAACTCTACCGGGAGATCGGGAATTCCGCTGCGCACTCCCTCGAACGCGCCGGTAATGCGGCTCTGCACCAGCGGCCCGGCCTCCGCCAGGTCCAGGCCGATCACCCAATCGACCTTGCCCTCCCAATTCGCCAGCGCGTGGGCAGCCAACGCTTCGCCCGCTTCGATACCGACACGGTAGTTGTCCACGCCAAAGTAAGTTGCGTGGGGATGGGGAATGTCGATGGCGATCAGGGGAATGTTGGCTTCGGCGATCTTGTCGCCGATCATCGGCGCAATCTCCTGCTCGACCTGAAACTCGATCACCAGGTCCACCTTGCTGCGGACGAACTCGTCTGCATTCCGCAATGCGGTGGCCGCGTCATAGCAGTTATCGAGGATCATCAGGTCGACGCCCACGGAAGCGGCCGCATCCTTTAAGCTCTCCGTCACCTCGTTCGAGAAAGGCATGTCCGCGCTCTGCCCGGCGAAGCCAAAGCGCATCTTCTTGGGTCGTGTCACCTGCCGGTAAAGTCCGTCGGGCGACTGCGACAGATATCCCCGATGCACAAACGTCTTCAGGATGCGATAGACCGTGGTCTTCGAGATCCTGGTCTTCCGATGGATCGACTCAAGCGTCATCGGGTGATTCTCTTCCTGCAGAAGTTCAAGAATGTCCAGCGCCTTCGAGAGCACTGGAATCAAATAAAGCCTCTTCGTCGTTTTCCGTACCGGCATTCGTCTCCCGTCTGAGGAACAACCACTCAGCCGCTCCATTATGCGACAAAGGAACCGAGTTTCGTTAATGAAATCAGCAGGCAAGCCGGAAATTCCGTTTTCCGGCAAACATCTGTCACCGTGCGACCAAAATAGAGCCCGTCGTGGCCCTACGCTACGAATAAGCAAAGAAAGGCGCCGCCCTGCACAGGCAGAGGCGGCGCCATAGTCAGATGAATTCAGCGCTCCTTTACAACGTTTGGACACCCTTTTAGTCAGGCCCTCGCCTGTCACGCATACGTGGAGACGCTGCGGGCGTTCCTGCTTCCCCGCTCTTTCGTGATCTTCTCCACATAGCCGCTCTCAGCCAGCGCCTTCAGCGGATCGGCAGGCAGCCCGCGCGCTGTGCGCCACTCGCGGACCAGAGGCCGCACATCCTGCCAGAAGGCCGACCGGAAGCACTCCTCCGCATCCACCAAGCGGCAGGCGTCCTGCAACTCCGCCAGCTTCTCCTGATCGATCAACGAGGCCTTCGCATAAAGCTCCTGCGCCGTCACCACCGACTGCACCATCGCTTCGACCTTGCCCTTCAAATTATGGCTCTGGTCGATCATGAACGAAATGCTCTCGCGCTCTTTCGCGCTGGCGCTCACGATTTCGTGGAAGATGCGGAACAACTGGTAAGGATCGATCGAGCCCAGCGTCAGATCATCGTCCGCATACTTACGGTCGTTGAAGTGAAAGCCGCCCAGTTCTCCAAGGTGCAGGAGCCACGCTACAACCTGCTCGATGTTCGTTCCCTGATAGTGATGCCCGGTGTCGACCAGCACCTTGGCCTTCGGTCCCGCATTCCGCGCCAACTCCAACGCCATGCCCCAGTCCGCAATGTCGGTGTGGTAAAAGGCCGGCTCAAACGGCTTGTACTCCACCAGCATCCGCTGGTCGGGGCCCAGCGCGGCATGAGTCGCTCCGAGCACCTCGCGCATCCACTCGATGCGCCGCCGCACGCTCTGTGTCCCCGGATAGTTCGATCCATCCGCAATCCACAGCGAAACGTCCTTCGAGCCGAGAGCCTTGCCGATCTCCACCGAATCCAGCAGGTGCTTCAACGCAAGCCCGCGAATCTCAGCGCTGGGATTTGCAATGGAGCCATATTTGTACTCCGCATCCTGAAACAGGTTCGGGTTGATGCCACCCGACTTCACCCCGTACTTCTTCTCCAGCGCCTGAATCGCCGGAACATCTGCCTTCCCACCGGGAAGGTCCCACAGCACATGTAGCGCGACGGTAGGGCTTGCACCAGTCAGTTGGTTGACCTGCGAAGCATCGGCGAACTTCTCCTCCGTCGACGTGGCCGCCCCCCCCTGCACGAATTTTCCAAATCTCGTTCCTGTGTTAGCGAACCCCCACGAAGGCACTTCGATGCGAAAGCTATCCAGCGCGCTCCATACCTTCTCCGCGTCTCTTCCCGCTGTACCTGCACCGTTTGTTGTCATTACTAAACCCCTTCAACGCAGAATCCATTTAAAGTAGAAATATACTCTCTATTGAAACATACAAAGACTGCACCTTGCGCCTGCTTTTGTCAAAGAGATTTCCGAAGCAATTTATGTCATCAGGACAACATCGAGATGCCGCGGTCCATGCACTCCTTTGATCCTTGTCATCTCAATATCCGCCGTGGCCGAAGGCCCCGAAAAAAAGGTTGTTGCCAGCCCGGAGGTCGCGCGCAACCGCTCCATCGCCTCCGAAACCGTCTCCACCACGTCCGCCGCATTGACGACACACAGATGATAGTCCGGCACCAGCGTGATCGCCCGCCGCCCTTGTCCGGCTGTATTTTGCAATATCACTGTCCCGGTCTCCGCAATCGCGACCGTCGAGCCCGTCATAACACCGTCGAACGCATCGAGTTCCACGGCGCTCATTCCCTCATCCACCACAAACTCAAGCCCCGGCGGCAGCCACTCGGCCGGGAGACCGGATGGAATCACCATCCGCCGCTTCCCGCGTCCGGCTATCATCCTCGCCACAACTCCAGCAACGTCCGCCCTTCCTACCCGCGCTACATGAGCGTCATAATCCCGCAACCGGTCTTCGAACATCTCCAGCGTTGCACTCGCATCCTGCGCGGTCTCCCGGCGATACAGCCGAACGATCTTGCTCCAACCCGCCCGCGCGGCATTCGCATCCGAAGTGCCGCCCTTCGCCAGCCTGATTCGCCGCAAGACCTCGGCTCTCGCCGATGCAGAGGTCGTTATCGCCTCAGTTTCCATGCTTCCCCCGCTTCTCCCACCAGTCCCGGAAAGTCTCCTTCGGCATCTCCTGTAGATCTCTCACCTGGGTCCACCCGCCGAGCATTCCCGGCAGCCAGCTAATCCATCCCACACCCTGCCCGTCCTTGCGTACCAGCGGAGTTTCCGCCATTCGTCCCAGCCGCTGCGCCGCCCGGAACCGCCGCTCGCTCTTGAAGATCATGCCCATGGCCTTCATCGCCACGGCCTCCACGTCGAACAGGCCCGCAATCCCTGCCGTCTTCTGTCGCACTACCTTGCCGCGCAGGTGGATCAGCACCTCGGGGATGTTGATCTTCACCGGGCAAACCTCATAGCAGGCGCCGCACAACGAGGAGGCAAACGGCAGGCTCTCTGCATGGTGCATCTCCTGCAGTTGCGGCGTCAGGATCGCGCCGATCGGACCGGCGTATACGCTGCCATAGGCTTGACCGCCCGTCTGCCGGTAGACCGGGCACACATTCTGGCAGGCGCCGCAGCGGATGCAATTCAACGTCTCCCTGCCATCCTTATCCGCTAGAATCTCCGTCCGCGCATTGTCCATCAGCACCACATGAAATGTCTGTGGGCCATCGCCCTCGCGAACACCGGTCCAGATCGAGTTATAGGGATTCATGCGCTCCCCGGTGGCCGACCGAGGAAGCAATTGCAATAGCACCTCAAGATCCTCAAACCGCGGCACGACTTTATCGATTCCGGCGATCGTAATCAGCGTCTCCGGCAGCGTCAGGCACATCCGCCCGTTGCCCTCGCTCTCGACGATGCAGACGCCGCCCGTCTCGGCGATCAGGAAGTTGGCTCCGCTTACACCTGTCTTCACGCGCAGGAATTTCTCGCGCAGAAACATCCGCGCCGCGTCAGCCAGATCCTGCGGCGTCTCGCCTAACTCCGGCAGATTCATCCTGCGTTTGAATATCTCCCGTATCTGCTGCCGGTTCTTGTGCAGCGCCGGCACAACAATATGCGACGGTTGGTCCTCCCCAAGCTGAATGATCAACTCCGCCAGATCGGTTTCATAGGCATGAACTCCGGCACGCTCCAGCGCTGCATTCAGTTGAATCTCCTCGGTGGTCATCGACTTAATCTTGATGACCTCATCGGAGCCGCTGGCCTTCACCAGTTCGACAACAATCCGTCGAGCTTCCTCCGCATCCCGCGCCCAGTGCACGACCCCGCCCGCTCGCGTGCAGTTGGCCTCAAACTCCTGCAGGTAGTAGTCCAGATGCTCCATCGTATGCTGGCGAATCTGCTTACCCGACTCACGCAACTGCTGCCAGTCCGGCATCTCGGCCACCACGCGCGCCCGCTTGGCCTGAATCACCTCGGTGGCATGGCGAACGTTCTTGCGCATCTGCGTATCGCCCAGCGCCGTCCTGGCCGCGATGGGAAATGCCGCCGCCGTTCTTGGGTCCAAGGCCACGCCGCTCATCGTCGTACCGTCTCTTCCCCGGCCAGAATCTCCGCCAAATGTACCGTCTTCACCCCCGCACGCTGCCGGTGCAGGCCACCCTGGATATGCATCAGGCAGCTATTGTCGCAAGCCGTGCAGACTTCGGCTCCCGTATTCAGCACCGCCGTCGTCTTCTCCGCCAGCATCGCGCTCGATACATCGGCGTTCTTCACGGCAAAGGTGCCGCCGAATCCACAGCACTGCTCCAGCCCCTCCAGATCGACCAGCTCGATCCCCCGCACCGCCCTGAGCAGCCGCTGCGGCCCATCTCCCAAGGCCAGATTCCGCAGCCCATGGCAGCTTGCGTGATATGTCACCCGATGCGGATAGTAAGCGCCCACATCCTCCACCCCCAGCCTCCGCGTCAGAAACTCCGAGAACTCAAACACCCGCGGCAGCAGCGTATCGACATCCGCCATCAGCTTTGCGTCGCCAATCTCCTCAGCCATCTTCGGATAGTGGTCCTTCATCATGGTGACGCAGGAAGAGGACGGCACCACGACGGCCTCCGCGCCGCGGAACTGATCGACAAAGCGCTGCACCAGCGGCATCGCCTCGGCCTGATACCCGGTGTTGTAGTGCATCTGCCCGCAGCAGGTCTGCCCGGCGGGAAAATCCACCGTGTGCCCCAGCCGTTCCAGCACCTTCACCACGGATTTGCCCGTCTCCGGAAACAGCGTGTCGTTATAGCAGGTAATAAATAGCGAAACTCGCAGAGCCAAACCTCCGGCCGCACCGGCCAGCGCATTAAATTCAATAGAGAGTATATTTCCCCAACGCAAATCACGTCAGGTAGGATAATACCGGCACAGCACAACCACTATCATTGCACCAACAACGAGGCCCGCGTGGGAACCAATCCGTTTATCGGCGTCATTTATCACTGGATCGGCGGCTTCGCCTCCGCGACTAACTTTATCCCCTTCCGCGCCATCAAGCGCTGGTCGTGGGAGATTTATTGGCTCATCCAAGGCTTCGCCGCCTGGATCGTCGCTCCCATCGTCCTGGCCTGGATCTTCGTGCCTAACCTCGCCGGCATCCTGCACACCGCCTACGCCACCCACCCCTCCGACTGCCTCTACGCCTTCCTCTTCGGCGCGCTCTGGGGCATCGGCGGCCTCACCTTCGGACTGGCCATTCGCTACCTCGGCATCGCCCTGGGTTATGCCATCGCGCTGGGGCTCTGCACCGCCTTCGGCACACTGATCCCCCCTATCTACTCCGGACAGATCCACACCATCATGCACGAAACCTCCGGCCAGATCATTCTGCTCGGGGTCGCCATCTGCATCGTCGCCGTCGCGGTCAATGGAGCCGCGGGCTGGTCGAAAGAGCAGGAGACCACCCCTGAAGAAAAGGCCGAGGCTGGTGAATCCGACTTCTCCTTCGCCAAAGGCATTGCCGTGGCCATCTTCGCCGGCATCATGAGCAGCTTCTTCGCCTTCGGCCTGGCCGCCGGTAAGCCCATCGGCGACATCGCCAAGACCCAGTTGCTCGCCAACCACCGCCTCGACCTCTGGCAGAATCTCCCCATCCTGATCGTCGTCCTCTGGGGAGGCTTCCTCACCAACTTCATCTGGTCCGCTGTGCTAATCGTCAAGAACAGCTCCGTCAAGCAGTTCTTCGGCGCTCCCGGCACCAACCCCATGCGCGCCTCTCACGCCTCCGGCGACACCCTGGTCGACTTCGACCCGCTCGACGCATCCACCTACGACCGCCTCGCCCCCAAAACCCTCATCGCCAACTACATCTTCGCCGCCATGGCCGGCGTCATCTGGTACTTCCAGTTCTTCTTCTACTCCATGGGCCAGACCAAGATGGGCAAGTACGACTTCTCCAGTTGGACCCTGCACATGGCCTCGATCATCATCTTCGCCACTCTATGGGGCCTGGCATTGAAAGAGTGGCGAGGCACCAGCCCCCGCACCAGATGGCTGGTGAGCGCGGGCCTCTTCCTCCTGGTTGGCTCCACGGTGGTCGTAGGCTACGGTAACTACCTCAAAGCTACGCAGGACGCCGTAACCTCCATGCTCCATTAGTCGTGTTTCGAGCGAAATCTAAAGGCCCAGTTCGCTCAGTCCCGGATGATCGTCCGGACGCCGCCCAATCGGCCAATGAAACAGCCTCTCCGACTCCTTGATCGGCACATCGTTGATGCTGGCATGGCGAACCTTCATCAGCCCGGCCTCATCGAACTCCCAGTTCTCGTTCCCGTAGGAACGGAACCACTGCCCCGACGGGTCATGCGACTCATAGGCGAAGCGCACGGCGATCCGGTCCACATCGAAGGCCCACACCTCTTTGATCAGCCGGTACTCCAGTTCCTTCGCCCATTTGCGTTTCAGAAACTCGACGATCGCCGCCCTGCCGGTAACGAACTCCGAGCGATTCCTCCATCGGCTATCGACGCTGTAAGCCAGCGCAACCCGCTCGGCGTCCCGCGAGTTCCAGCCATCTTCGGCCCCGCGTACTTTCTGGACTGCAATCTCCCGCGTAAACGGCGGAACAAGGGCGACTTTTGTTGTCATTTTGATTCTCCTTCCTGAAGAGCTCTTACTCCAATCCTAGTTCAACCATCTACACGGCGTTCTGTTAAGAGCAACCAGGAAGTTGCGCTTTGTATCCAGTCCGCGCTAATATGCAACCATGAGGTTGCTTATGACGGATGATCGTATCGAGAAGCGTATTGAGCTCAAAGCCCCCGTCTCGCGTGTCTGGAGCGCACTGACGGATTACCGCGAGTTTGGCGAGTGGTTCCGCGTAAAGCTCGAAGGGCCTTTCGTGCCCGGACAGATATCGCGCGGCCACATCACCTATCCCGGCTACGAGCACCTGCGCTGGGAGGCGGCCGTCGAGAAGATGGAGCCCGAACGGCTCTTCTCCTTCACTTGGCACCCTTATGCCATCGACTCCAAAGAAGACTATTCGCAGGAGCCGCCCACCCTGGTCGAATTCAGGCTGGAAGCTATTCCGGGCGGTACCCTGCTTCTGCTCACCGAGTCCGGCTTCGAGCATGTCCCCAGCGGACGACGCAGCGAGGCCTTCCGCATGAACGATGGTGGCTGGACACAGCAAATGAAGAACATCGAAAACCACATCGCTAAGAGCCATGCCGACCAGAAGTCATAGTCGCATGGCTGCCGGATGGAAGGCTCAGGCACCGGTCTTTGCCGCTCTGGGCGATCGGACGCGACTCTCCCTTGTGGTTAAGCTCTGCGACGGGAAGCCGCATTCGATCTCCCATTTGACCGAGGGCTCCCGCCTGACGCGCCAGGCCATTACTAAGCATCTGCGCGTGCTGGAGGACGCGGGAATTGTGCATGGCATCCGCGACGGTCGGGAAAGCCTCTTCGAATTCAATCCAGAGCCGCTTGAAGAGATGCGGCGACACCTTGACCTGGTCTCACAACAATGGGACAAGGCGCTGGCCAGACTCAAATCATTTGTCGAAGACTGAGTTATCTGGTTGACGAAACAGATATCCTCTCAGGCGAAGAGGTTCGCCGACTCGAAGCGCTGACAGCAGGGTGATATCTTGATTCGTCCCTCCGGCCCAGCAAATCTCGTACTTCCGCGCCGAACCGCTGAAAGGACCACACGATGCCTACGCCGCAAAGCTTCGCCCATCACACCCGCCGCAATCCGGCCTTCCATTTCGTTTTGATGCCGATCCTCGTCTTCAACCTTCTCTTCTCCATCTACGACACCGTCCATCGCTACCCCGAACACAAATATCTCTTCCACTGGTGGATTGTCATGTCGATCGCCTTCATCCTGATGGCGCTGCTCGGCAGAATGGGGGCAGTCCGGGCTCAGGACCGCATTATCCGGCTCGAAGAGCGGCTACGGCTGGCCTCACTGCTGCCCGCCGACGAGCAGGTGCACATCAGCGAATTCACCACCGCCCAACTTATTGCACTGCGCTTCGCCTCCGACGCCGAGCTGCCCGCGCTGGCCCACCGCACCCTCACCCAGAACCTCGAGCCCAAAGCGATCAAAGAGGCCATCGTGAACTGGCGCCCGGACGATCTCCGCATCTGAGCAGCATCACCAGCTTCAGATCGAACGCGATGCCGCCTGGCGCAGCGTCTCCGCCGCGCTCTCTGCCGTGATGTCCCGTTGCGGCGATCCTAAAAGTTCATACCCGACCATGAACTTCCGGATCGTAGCCGAGCGCAGCAACGGCGGATAGAAGTGCACATGGAAGTGCCAGTAGGGATGCTCGCTCCCGTCGCAGGGCTGCGGGTGCAGCCCCATCGAATAGGGGAAGGGCGTATCGAAGACGCGATCGTAGGTTGAAGTTACCGACTGCAACATCGCCGCAAAGTCGTTGCGCTCGGCATCGGTCATCGCCTCCAGATCGGCGATATGCCGCAGCGGCAGGATCATCACCTCAAACGGCCACACCGCCCAGTACGGGACGACGGCAATAAAACTTGCGTTCGCCGCCACCACCCGCTCCCCGAGCCCAACTTCCATCTCCCGGTAAGCGCAGAGCAGGCAGCATCCCCGCTCTTCAAAATAAGTCTTCTGCCCCTTAGCCTCGGCAACGACCTCATTCGGAACCGAGCGGTTCGCCCAGATCTGCCCATGCGGATGGGGATTACTCGCGCCCATCATCGCGCCGCGATTCTCGAAGACCTGAATATAGGAGATATCGTCGCGCGCGCCGAGTTCCCGATACTGTTCTGCCCAGACATCGACCACCGTCCGAATCTCCGGAACCGCCATCTTCGCCAGAGTCAGATCGTGCCGGGGCGAGAAGCAGATCACGCGGCAAACCCCGCTCTCCCCTTCCGCAACCAGAATGCCCTTGTCGCCCTCATCGCTTGAAAAGCGCGGAGCATCCAGCTTCAATGCCGCATAGTCATTCTCGAAGACATAGGTGCTGGTGTACTTGTCCGTTCGCGCCCCGCCAGCCCTTGTATTCCCCGGACACAGGTAGCAATTCGGATCGTAGGTAAGCGCCGCCGCGACCACGGGCTTCTCCATCTGCCCCTGCCACGGCCGCTGTGTGCGATTCGGCGAGACCAGCACCCAATCCTGCCTCAGCGGGTTATAGCGGCGATGAGGATTCTTCTGAGCCAATGGATTCACTGCACATCGCCTTTCGCCGCCATCGCGAACGCGCCATCGGAAGGAGCGCAGACAAAGCAGTCGGCAGAGATGTCCAAAGCCGCCTTATACTCCCGGCGCAAAGCGTCCACGAACGCCTTCGCCCTCTCCGCCTCAACCAGGTTCACCGTGCATCCGCCGAAGCCGCCGCCGGTAATCCGTGCCCCATTGCAGCCCGGCTGCCGCACCGCAATCTCGACCAGCGTATCCACCTCCGGGCAACTGGCCGCGAAGTCGTCACGCATGCTCGCATGAGCCTCGGTCATCAACGCGCCAAACCGCTTAACGTCTCCGCGCAACAAAGCTGCCCGAGCTTCGAACACCCGTCCATTCTCGGAGATGACATGCCTGCAGCGAGCAAAACTAGCCGCGCTCATCTTGTCTTTGCAAGCCTCAAGGTCCGCCAAGGTCGCATCGCGCAGCAGTTCAATTCCCGGGCGCTCGCGCCGCAGGACTGCCTGCCCCGCCTCGACCTCATCGCTGCGCTCGCCATACTCGCCCGTTGCCACCTCATGCTTCACCATAGAGTTGCAGACGACGATCCGGGCTTCATCGGGCAGCGGCAGCAGATCGAACTCCAGCGACCGGCAGTCGAGCATCATCACCCGTCCGGCCACGGCGCCGGCCACCACAAACTGGTCCATGATGCCGCTCTTGGCGCCGACAAACTCATTCTCCGTCCGGCGGCAGAGCTTGGCCACCGTCTGCAACGGAAGTTCCTTGCCCGCATGCCACAGCAGCGCCATCGCCACCGCAACTTCCAGCGACGCGGACGAACTCAACCCTGCTCCAACGGGAACGTCGCCCGCCAGGCTCATGCTGAACCCGTTGACCGCGATGCCCTCCTGCGCCAGGCTCCACACCACTCCCAGCGGATAATCGCTCCAATGGCCGCGCGGAGTTCGCCCGAGAGGGGCGATGTCAAAGGAGATCTCTTCGTCAAAGTTCACTGAATAAAATACGGCTCGCCCGTCGTCCCGCGGACTGACCACCGCAACGGTGGCAAAATCGATTGCCATCGGCATCACCAGTCCGCCCGTGTAGTCCGTGTGCTCGCCGATGAGGTTCACGCGCGCAGGTGCTGCAAATGCCCGGCCATCGCTGTTGAACCGCTGCCTGTGTATTCGCAGCGTCTCTACTTCATCCACCTTCATCGACCACTTCCGCACGTTCTGAATTGCAAGACATATTCATCCTACAACCACAGGCGGCTTCAATGTACGCGTTTACTTGCGGAAAAATTGCCATCCATCCGCCGAATCTCGCTTCCCGCCAACAGAAACGCTCCCACGCCATAGGTGTAGCTTGCAGACGCCTTGAAAGGAGCAGGCTCCGCGCCCGTCTGCTGGATACAACCCAAACGGCCATCCGCGTACACGTGATGCAGCATGCCCGCCCAGGCCTTCTGGATCACAGGACGATAGACCTTCCTGTCCAGTATTCCGTTGTTGACGCCCCAGGCCAGCGCATAAGTCATCAGCGCCGATCCCGACATCTCGGGCAAGTCATAGTTGCTTTGATCGAGCAGGCCGGAGCGCCACATCCCGTCCTTGCCCTGCAGCGAAGCCACCCGCGCCGACATCTCCTGCAACTGCTTCACGTACTTCGGACGCGCCGCATCGTCCTTGGGAAGGTATTCGAGCGTTCGGGCAATTCCGCCCATGACCCATCCATTTCCCCGCCCCCAGAACATCTTCTGCCCATTCGCCTCTTTCTTGGTCAGGTAGCTGGCATCCCGCGCATACAGATGCTCCGTGGTGTCGTACAGCAGGTCCGAGGTCTTCCACCACTCCTCGTCGAGGTAGGAGAGATACTTCCGGTCGCCGGTCGCCGCATACATTCGCGCCCATACCGGCGGGGCCATGAACAAGGAATCGCACCACCACCAGGGCAGTTCCTTGCCCGGAATCGTCGACATCCGCGGCGCGGCCATTACAGCATCCAATTCATCTCTCGTCGGCTGCATCATCGCCGGATCTTTTTTCAGCAGATACAGTTCAAGGTAGGTCTGGCCGATGCTCTGGTCGTCGGCGTTGGGTAGATGCGACCGTAGCCGCCAGTCGAACTTTGTGCCCATCGCCATCATGGCATCGCGATACTTCGGATCGTTGAGCGACTCCGAAGCAGCCATGAAACCGCTGTACAGAACACTCCAGGTCCATATCCTGTCGAAGTAGGGCTGCGACCGCTCAAGTTGCCAGTCGGCAACCTTGCGCATGGCCTTGCCGACCGATTCTGGAGCAATCCCATAGGACAAATCCGTAGC
>Ga0207674_10000406_pt1 | contig 55879 bp, 34 predicted proteins | sample KBSCornC72_FD_184303 | JGI IMG/M metagenome (GOLD analysis project Ga0207674, IMG submission 184303) | Corn rhizosphere microbial communities from Kellogg Biological Station, Michigan, USA - KBS Corn C7-2 (SPAdes) (version 2) | ecosystem: Host-associated > Plants > Roots > Rhizosphere > Soil ... | reverse complement strand
CGCCGGAACCGAAGAGAAAAAGAGTGCTTAGCGGTATTACCAAGCGTGCCCAACCTGCTTAGCTCACCAGAATCACTCCGTTGGGAAGGTGGGCATCGGAAGTCTACACTCTCACCAGAATCATGCAGTTGGGAAGGTGGGCAGCGGAAGTCTACACTCTCACCAGAATCATGCAGTTGGGAAGGTGGGCAGAGCGGGCAGCACACTCAAAAATGTAATGTCAGTCGCAGCGTCGCCCCCGCTCTTCATCCCTGCGTATCTCTGCGTCACTTCTTAGTGCCTCAGCTAAAGTTCTCGGTGCCTCTGTGATGGAATCTCGGGCCTCATTTCTAAACCACAGAGTCTCAGAGAACACAAAAGTTGCACAGCGCGGCCTAGGCCGCAACCAAACGATCAAGTTGCGAGACCTGTCTCACATTGCCGATCGGCCTACTGCCCTCTGAAATGTCCTCGCATAAAAACATCGTCAGGAAAACAAGAAGTTGATTGTTTGTTACACAGAGTAGAACCACAAAGTTAAGCTCGCTACATATCCGCTCAAATCGTTTTGAGGACGGTTGCTGCTTCAGTTACAAATCAAGATAAATATCCTCCTGTGAGTCAAGCACCGCAGTGATACGCAGAGGACCGCAGAGATACGCAGAGTTTAGAGTGTGGCGACCCATGATCGACATTTTCTAATTGGGGTAAATTTCGCTTATCCTCACACCATGACTCAAATAACTCTCAAGGGCCTGTCGGACGAGCAGGTGTCGGCTCTTCTACCTGAGGGGCTGATATCACTGTGCTGGAGAGGTAGCATGGCCCACGGGATGTATGTACCCAAGAACGATCCTGATTCCATCGATGACAAAGATGTGATGGGTATTTACATTGGACCGCTTGAGCACTACCTCGGCTTTGATCGTAAAGATGTGTATGAGAAATGGGAAGGCGAGTGGGATTGCGTCTTCTATGAGTTGCGCAAATTTGTTGGACTACTGCTGAACTGCAATCCGAACGTACTCAGTCTACTATGGGTTAAACCGAATGGAATTATTTTTGAGAGTCCACTCGGTGCCAGGCTACGCGAGAATCGGGATCTGTTTGTGACCCGGAAGGCTTATCACTCCTTCTCGGGTTACGCTCACGATCAATTCAAGAAGATGATCTCGTTCAATCAGGAAGCGCAGGCTTTGATGCAGCAATTGGAAGAAAAGCTGACGTCCTTTGGCATCGATCCTGACTCATCCGACGCTGGGAATGCCCTTCGAGGTCTGGATGGAAAACCTTTTGTAGGCGCAACGACCGAGATGATGGAGGTGGTGAAGCGCTTTCGAGGCGAGCGGCGCCGCTTTTATAGCGGTGGATACATGGGAAAAAAACGGCGCGAGTTGGTCCGTCGAGTTGGGTACGATGCGAAGAACGCGGCGCACTTGATACGACTGCTGCGTATGAACATCGAGTTCTTGACTGAAGGTACGTTGTATGTTGAGCGAGCGGACGCAGTGGAATTACTGGATATAAAACGGGGAGCCTGGCCGCTCGAGAAGGTCAAAGCTGAGGCCGAACGGTTATTCCAGTTGGCCCAGGAGGCCTACGTGCGTTCATCTTTACCTCCTGAACCAGACCATCGAGCCGCAGAGCAACTGTGTGTCGAACTGATTTCCGAATTTCACGGGCTCAGGTTTGCTGCCGAAGTTTGAGTTTTGCCCCAAGGGTTGAGCTCTGGCAGCCTTTGTGAGCAAAAATGCCTGTTGGGGAATCCAAATTGCAAGCGTTGCGCCGCAGGGGAATCAAATCGATCGAACCCCTTCGGGGTTCGATACAACAATCCACCCCGTCTCTCTTCCCAGGGTTGCCAAAGCTCAACCCTGGGCTGAAATTGGCCAACACCTTCGGTGTATTAAAAAGCCCAAAGTTCAAAGCCCCAAAGTTCAAAGCCCAAAGTTCAAAGCCTGAAGTTCAAAGCCTGAAGTTCAAAGCCCGAAGTCCAAAGACCAAAGCCCCAAACAGATAATTCCTCACGGTGCCAGTTCAGATGTAAGCACCGCTCCACCCAAACTGGGTATCACTGCGGCAATCTTCACCACCTTGCGACTCGCTTTATCAATCCACACCGTCTGTTTGTCATTATCGACGTCGACCGAAACAACCTCCAATTTATAAGTATCAAACGTTCCGGCCGGCACGGTCACACTTTCCGAGCCAACTACTTTTAGCTGCTTCATCTGAACCTTTTGCGACTGCACATTGAAATTTCGGAATCCAACGGTATAGCCATCGGCCAAAGGCAGCGCCGCCATAACTTCATATGACCCTGCTCCATCGGCGAACAGCGTTCCACCCGGATCCGCACTGATCGGAGTCGAGTTGCCATTCATCGTCATCGCACCGCTTACTTTGTTTGGGGCGACATCCAACTCGATCGTCATTGGTCCTTGTTTGATCGACCGGTGCTTTAACAGCAGGCTACCCTTCTCGATGATGCTCGAGTCAGAGATCTCTCCTTGAGGAGTAAGAGCAGTTCCATTTACTACCCAGGCGCCGTTTTCATCTTTAATTTCAGTCTTGAGCGTTAGGGGAATCGTTTGACCGCCGGCTGCAATCGAGGCCTTATAGTTTGTTGTACCGGGCACAAGTTCCATCGCTGTCTTAGGAACTTCAGCGCTTGATGTCATCTTTTGTGGGAGTGTTAGTGTCTTTACATCAACGGTGATTTCTTTCAAACGCTGCGCCGTCTCAGGCGGCATTGTCTCCTGGTAGCGACCGCCGATATGCTTCGCGAGAAACTTCTCTATCGATGCAAACATCGCCATGTTGTTGACGGGCCTTGCAAACCCATGGCCCTCGTCCGGTGCAACAAGATATTCGACTGGAAAACCTCGATCCCGCAGAGCGACAACGATTTGATCGGACTCCCGTTTATTGACGCGCGGATCATTCGCGCCCTGAACCACCAGCAATGGAGTCTTGATCTTGTTAGCGGAGTTTAATGGCGATTGTCTTTCAAGTTGGGCCTTGCCTTCAGGCGTGTTTGGGTCGCCCATTCTTTCGTAGAACAACTTTCGGATTGGTTCCCAGTAAGCGGGAATAGATTCGAGCAGAGTAATCAGGTTTGATGGTCCAACAATTGAAACTGCCGCAGCATACACATCAGGAGTAAAAGCAACTCCTGCAAGTGTCGCGTAACCACCATACGAGCCGCCCATGATGCCAACTCGTTTCGGATCAGCGATGCCCTGGGCGATCAGGTATTTTGCACCCCAGGTGATATCGTCCTGCATCTTTTCGCCCCACTGTTTATTTCCCGAGTCGAGGAATTTCTTGCCGTATCCGGTTGAGGCACGGAAGTTGGGTTGTAGGACGGCGTAACCGCGGTTGGCCAGAAACTGGGCAAACGAGTCGTAGCCCCATGTGTCTCGGCCCCAGGGACCACCATGCGGCAGAATGATGGCGGGAAGATTCTTGGCCTCGACGCCTTTGGGAAGAGTTAAGTAGGCCGGAATTTCCAGACCATCTGACGACGCATACTTAACAGGCTTCCGCGGCGCCAGGTATTCGCGGTTGAGTTTTTCCCGCACCTGATATTGAAGGGTAACTTTCTTGGTAGTGCGATCGAAAAGATAAGTTGATCCGGGATCTGTATCGCTGTAAGCAGAAATCAGATAGACCTTTTCATCTTTCGTTGAGGATCCAAAACCAAGTTCTTTTCCCGGTAATTGCTTTTGAAGCAATTTGTAATCAGCTTCATAGTTTTTATCTTTCCAGTAGATACGCTCGCGTTCATCGTCGTAAGAAGTGGCAATTAGTTCGTCGGTGACTTCAGAAAACACAGCATTGCCGAAGTCGACCCGATTCATTGGATCCGCTTCGACCAGGTCTTCCTTGCCCGTGGTGGGATTGAACAGTTCGAGTCGAATCAGATCGATGTTGCTGCCTTTGTTTGTCATCAGGTATGCGCGCTGGCCGTCTTTGTTATAGGCAACAACCTGGCAAGTTTCGAACACACCGCATGAGTAAACCTTTGTGAATCCGTTGGCGTCGACCCGCAGGATTTCAGTATCGCCGTTCTCCGGTGAGCGAGTAGCCATCTTCAGCTGGTCCCGCGTGTCGAACACCCAACCGGTAATTCGTTCGGTATTTTTTCGGAGAAGGGTACGTTCACCGGTCGAAATTTTCACTTTGTAAAGATCATGCCAGGCGGCGTCACGATCATTGAGACCAACGTAGATCGCGTCGGGCTCACTTCTTGGAACCAGGTAAATGGCCGCACGAACACCTTTCATATCAGTAAGGTTTCGGACGGTTGGAACATCCTGACCAGCGGCTGGGGCTTCGGCTGGATTGACGGCATAGACGTTGAAATTCTCGTCCCCGCCTTTGTCCTGGACGTACAAAATAAACCTGGCGTCGCGCGACCAAAAGTAGGCGCGAATCGGGCGAGCGGTATCGGCGGTAATAGGCTTCGCGTTCGCAAAAGGCTCGGCGGTCTTTTTCACCCAGATATTCCGTGTCCCCTTGAAAGGTTTGATAAAGGCGATAAACGCACCGTCTGGCGAGATCTGCGCGCCCGAAATTTCAGGATCGCCAAAGAAGAGATCACGATCAATCAGGGGTGGTTGCTGGGCCCACGCCTCAGCTGTCAATGAGAAAAGGACGGTTACGGTCGCAACTAGAAGGGAAACTTTCGAGCGAAGGAGCACACGGCAGATTGAAAACATCGGAGCCTCTTTTCAAATGCGGATTTTGGACAGTCTACTAGATGGCAAATTGAAATTGTTTCTACGGCGAGACAGTGCAGCAAGTTTCATAAAGCTCTTCTTGTAGATATGCCTTCCCCAGGAATCCTTGTCGAGTGTGGGGCTTTGCGTACGGTACGGCGAGCGAAGCGACCGGATGGCACACTCAACTTTACGACCCAGGTCCTGATGGTCGGCGCGTTGAGTGCCCCATCCGGTCGCTTCGCTCGCGGTACCGTAACGTTGGCATGTTATTTTTTGTGCACAGCCGGTGAAAAGGCGTCACTTGAGCCCTAACCGCGCAGCTTAGCCAGTAGTTTTCGAGCGCTCTCTGCGTCAGAGGCGTTGGGCATCAAATTTAAATACGTCTCGAGATATCGAATCGCTTCAGCGCTACTACCGCGAGAGTCGGCGATACGAGCAAGTGCGAGATACGCCCTTGCTGCTTTACGTTCGTTCAGTTCCAAAGCTCGCTTGAAATGAGGTTCAGAGTCGTCCGGCGAGATCTCCAGGAGCGCCCACCCTAGATATAAGTGTGATGCCCAGTTTGACTCCTCCAATTCAACAGCTCGTCGTAATTCCTGCGTGGCTTCTTCACGCTGGTTGGATTCCAGGAGACAAATAGCATACTCCAAGCGCGCCTCGGCTCGGTTGGGTGCAATCTGGAGCAAAGGTTGAAGCACTTCTACTCCTTCTGCAAATCGTTTCTTCAAACGCAATGCTCTGCCAAGGTCCAAACGAGCCTGGTAATAATTATGGTACTCAGCGATTGCCTGACGTAATTCATCTTCGGCCTTAACAAAGTTATCTTCGAGAAGCGCCTTCGCACCAGCTTTGTAGTGTTTGACTGCCGCTTTAGGCACATTGATGTCGACATCTGCTTTGATGACTCCCGGCTTCGAACTCTCGCTCGTCTTTAGAGGAACATCGATGTAGACGTTGAGGTATGTTGATCGCCGGGGTCTGGGGCGCAACACAGCCTCGGTACTGGTGGCCTCGTAGACATCCGTTTCAAACGTTTCAATCAAATACTCGCCATCAGTCACGCGGGTAAATACAAATCCCCCGTCAGTATGACTAAAAGTTTCAGCGACAGGTTCGAGTGAGTCTTTACGAACAAGCCGCACTCGCATCGAAGCCACTGGACTACCGTCCTTACGCAGTAGTTTTCCTTCGAGTTGATGGACAATTTCATCTGTCTGCGCAGCAACAGTCGCAAAGAGTCCAAGCGAGCAAATTATTAAGACTGTGAATAGGAGCAGACGCGCCTTTCGCATTAAATAAGGAACCTCCCGATTAATTACAGGGACAATCGCTAAATGGATCAGGGTTGTAGATCAAAGTCCATCCACTGGGTGGCGACTGCGTATCTTTTGTTCTTCGCTAAGGCGTCAGTAACGGTCACCTGGAGAACATATTGTCCGGGAGGCAGGCTGGATCCCACGATTAACCGTCCGCCAGCTTCCAGATTCTTCATGTCGGTCTGTTTTCCCGGATTGAAAACGGTAGGTTTGCCGGCAAACACCTCTTTCCCATCGCGGAGCAGCCGCATCTGAGTTTGTAGCTGGGGTTGTTTCGCGTTGTCCAACTGAGCGTTATAGATCGTATATGAGTAACTCAGCATCATCCCGTGCTTCAGTCGCCGGATTGCTGGTCCCGCACTGATCTCCTGTTTGTCGGTCTTTACTTCGGGCGCCGGTGCTGCGCTATTTGGCGGGCCGGGCATTGCGCCGCGGAGGTAAATTCCTGAGAGTGCCAGATTACTCTTGCTTAAATCAGGCAACTCGATGAACTGATTGGCGGATCCGATTAGCTCCGTTTTAGCATCCCGAACCGCGACTCTAACTTGCACTGGTCCAGGCTTCTTCGCGGGCACATTTAGGATAAAGACCAATCCGTCTTTAATTTTTTGATCGTAGGCATCTTTGTTGATGCTGACGGTTTGAGTATCGGCAAACTGATCTACCACGCGTCCTTCACTGCCAAAGGTCACAGCCAGGAATTCGATGACGGCAACTTGTGAGTTGTCAGGTTGGGCAACGAACTGCAAGTCCTTAGCAGCAACATGAAGCAGGACCTTCAGGTTAGGACCATTCGCGTCGGTTTCAAAAAGTGGTGTTAGAGTTAGACCGATGCCGCCCGCTGAGAATGGTGACGTAAGCGCCTTTGCGAGTTGTTGGTCCCGTGTTAAAGGTTTAGTGGCCCTGGTTGTTTCGTTGACTCCGTAATGGGTGGACCGAGTTCGCAGCTTAAGACCCGGGCGCTTTAGTTTGACTGAAATACTATGAGCGCGTCTCAAGCCGGTCTCTTTATCAATAGACATATCCGAGGGCTTATATCCGATCAAGTAATAGCCTTGCTGCTCTTGAAGCATCCTTTGGGTTCCAAGGCTCAAGTCATTAGCATTCTGCGTAAAAGTGCCGCCGGTTTCTTCTGCCAAAAACGAGAGAATTGTTTTTGACTCCTGATGCTGGCTGTCGCGTTGTTGGACCAATGAATCGAGTTTCTTAAAGGCCATTGCCGAATCATTTGCAGCTTGAGCAGCTAAGGAACTAGGTGCATCAATACTCTGGTTTGAGGTGCGATTGCGCGGCCTTGAGACGGCGGATGTAGATCCCCATACGGCTGCGGGGTCAAACGTATAAGTCGAACCCGAGACTTTGTCAGAAGCAGTCATGTCTTGAGGGTTAAGACCACTTGCGTCGATGGTATAGATCACGGTAGAAGCGCGATTAGCCTGGTCGGCCAGGCGCTCGATACTGTCTATCAACTGTACGTTGCGACCTTGTGATGAGAATAGTTTGAACGACTCGGCAAACATCATGATCGATTTGCGACCCGGTAAGTCTTCGAGGCCACGCAGAATTCGCCCAATCGTTTGGATAGTGCCGACTGAGTATTGAGCCGCGCGCGCTTCTTCGACCTCATTTACGATCTGCGCTCCCTGGGTGAACTCTTCGCCCAGTTGGGTGTCGATCTGCGAGTTTGCACTCAGACCACTTCGGCCGGATGCGTACCAGCTGATTCCGTCGATCGCAGCCAGCAATTGAGGCTTACTGGTAGTGAACTGCTGCAGCGAGCCCATACCCCGGCTGGTCATCAAGACTGCCACGAGGTCGCTCGCAATCATCTGTTCGTTCACAAATTTCCGCAGCGCCTGTTTAACTGAAATGATTGATTCATACGACAGTCCGAGATCATCCACAACCAGTGCTATGGTGCGATGTACCTGTTCAGGGCGAACTGGAGCAGGCGCAACTGGAGAATTGGTCTTGTCTGGTTGAGAAATGGTGATTGAAGGACCGAGTGATATGTATGAGAAGTTAGTGATGGTCTGTTTTGATTTGTCCTCACTTACCTCAAAATCACCCGGCTGCAAATCGACGACCGGCTTTCCTTCCTTGTCTGTCACCTGGACATCAAGTTGGACCAGACTAGTGGTAATCCGAATTATGTCGTCCTGGCTAACCGGCGACTTCGCTGGAGAGGGCGAGGGCTGTGCGGTCTGACCCGCGACTGAGCTTAAAGTGAGTAGAGTAAACGCCAGTAGAAGTATCAATCGATTTCTCATAAAACTCCTGAGTTCGGGAAGTTTTCTTGTGGTTACGTGAACAACGGGGAAGATACGTTTTGCTCGCAAATTCTATCATGCTTCAGCCAATACGACGCGTCGAAAATTCATAATTTCGTAGTTAAGAATCGGCTTTTTTCCGAGGTCAGCAAGCCCTGATGTTCTCAGCTGGGGAAGACTTGGAAATCGATAAAAACGGGTACCCGAAACGGGTCGAAACAATGGCTCGATTTGTGGCACAACCAAGACCGGTGCGAGGCCGAGTGGTAAGATGTGGCCAGTGCTTTTCAAAGGGGACTTGGCCGTTGGCCGGGTCATTAACATCGGGAGGAAAAATGAAAGTTCAGATTGCAGGTACGGGTATTAAGCTAGTTGGAGCAGCAATACTTGGTTTACTGATGACGACAACGGCATTCTCAGCAGTTTCAGTCCTGCCAACGAGCGGAAGTGTTGATGGTGGGCAACGGCGGGGACGAGATTGGGACGGATATCCAAATCTCGGCGGCTCGTTCGATTTGAGACAGACCGCGTTGAATGCCGGCTACAACGAAGGTTCCAAGGAAGGACGTAACGACCGTTCGAAGAATCGCTATCGCGACTACAACGATTTCAAGAGTTATCGCAACGCCGACTCGGATTACAGCTCGCGACTGGGTGATCGGAGTCTGTATCAGCGCTACTACCGGATGGCGTTTGAGAGTGGTTACGATACTGAGAATCCATCACCCAATCGCAGAAATCGAGATCGGGATTACGACCGCGATCGCGATGGGCACCGGGGAAGAAACTGGGACCGCTATGGAACGTACGGCGGCTCGTTCGATCTGCGACAGACAGCTTTGAATGCAGGCTATAACGCCGGCATCAAAGAAGGGCGGAATGATCGCAAGAAAGGGCGTCACCGAAATTACGATGATTTCAGCTCGTATCGAGATGCGACAACCGACTACAGTTCGAAACTGGGGGATAAAGAGCTTTATCGGCGCTACTATCGCGAAGGTTTTCAGAATGGGTACGAGGATGGCTATAACGGATACTGACCGAGCGTAGTTTAGTGACTTTTTAGCTAACGTCTAGCAGCTTATAACTCGAGGCTCACCCGACGCTACCGCGCTTCGGTACTGACTCGGTCGTTGAGTGTTTCATCCGGTCGCTGCGCTCGCGGTACTGAATTGGGTGCTCTTATCCCTGCGTCTCTCAGCGAAGCTCTAATACAGATTACTGAGCTCCAAATAATGAGTCAGAAATTACGCAGAGGGACGCTGATATCCGCCGAGTGACGGAGAGATAAACCAATGGACCATGAGTACCGCGGGCGCAGGATAAAATGAGAAGGATCAGTTATCAGTTGATATTTAACAAAACCTCGCCCTGCGACAACAAGTTTCTAAAAAAGTTGGCCTGCTGGATTTCTCCAGCAGGCCATCAAGTTTTTCAACTGAGTTTACGTTAGAACGAAATGCGTGCGCCGAGCTGAATAACACGTGACTCGCGAGCCGCAGTAAATTTACCGAATCCAGCACTCGTAATTGTGGTGTTGAGTGTGGTGAACTGAGTGTGGTTCAGAGCGTTGAACGCTTCAAACCGCAGTTCGAGATTCGATGTTTCATTCCAGAGTCTCGTCTTCTTGCTCAGAATCATGTCCCAATTGTTAATGCCATTGGGTACACGGAACTGATTGATTCCCGACGTACCGCGACGAGCGCACTGACCAAAGCCAGGAGCCGTTGCGGGGCACGCTAGGTTCTTGAACGCCGATGCGTTGAAAGCACGCTCGCTGTTCTGACGAGGATCAAGGTGTACGAACGGCGCGCCAAAGTCAGCAGTACCAATGATACCGCCGCCCGTGCCGGTGTTATTTGAAGAGTTATTCACGAAGAACGTTCTGCCCGACTCTGCGGTATAAATCCCGCCAACGCTCCAACCGCCGAGCAAAGTGTACTTCGCGCCGCTGTTGAACCCTAACATCTTGGCAAACGGCAGATCATAAATAAAGCTGCCGACAAACCGGTGTGGTACGTCATCAGCCGATAAGCCTTTACCAAAGTCGCGATCGAGGGCATCGAGCGAACCACGGTTGGTATCAACGCCCGCGGTGTCGGTGATCGACTTGGAATAGGTATAGGCAACCTGGAACAACAAGCCATTCGAGTAGCGTCGTGAGACGTTTACTTGCAGTGAGTTGTACCAGGAGTTACCGCCTGCGACCTGCTGTGAAATACCCAGGCCGAAGTCGGGATTGATGCGGCGAGCGTTAATGTTCGTTCCGCTTGATGTCGGAGCAATCTGCTGCGCCGTGGGAATGCTTGATGGATACGGGAAGAAGGCCGGAACACCAAAAGCATAATTGACTTGCTCGATGGCGTAGAGCTTTCTGCCGCGGTTTCCAACATAGCCAACACTCGCAACGTAGTTATTAAGGAAACTACGTTCGAACGTCAGGTTGTACTGATAGGTGTAAGGCGTGCGGATGAAAGGATCAATCGCGCGCGATGTGTTGGTAATTCTGACCGTGGCTGCAGAGGTATTTCTGGTTGCCAGGCTGACGCCAACTTGTTCCGCCCCACCCGATAAGAATGGATTTGGAATGGTTGGCTGAACGAGATCTGGAGTTCCATAAAGTGGGAATGGATCCGGACCAAAAGGATTCGCGAGCGTGCCGCCCACTTCCTCAAAGTACGCATTTGTTCCCTGGAATCCAGGAGCAGTCAGCTGCTGCAATGCAGTGTCGCCAACGATTGCTCCGTAGAAAACACCGAAGCCGCCGCGAACTACCATTTCCTGATTTCCTAAAACTCTGGCCATGAACCCGTTGCCTTCAACAGTCGGCGCCCAGGCAAAACCGAAGCGCGGCGCAAAGTTGTTGAGGTCGCGGTTGACACCACCGGCTGGCACCACTCCACCGAGATCCGGATCGGGATCGCCGGGATAGAGCAAGCCAAGCGGCGCGCGCAGACCAGCAGGAACAGTAATCGCTCGTCCTTGCGAATCATGCAGGCCGCCAGTCGAGAGCAACGTCGAAGATTGGCCCAGAGCTGCCGCCGTTGGTCTGTAATAGGCAACTCGGTTCTGGGTGTCAGTCAATGGACCAACGTATTCATAACGCATGCCGAGAGAGAGAGTCAGCGAGTTGCTGATTCTCCAGGTGTCCTGGGCAAAGCCCGAGAGACCTGTCTGTCGGTAATCGCGTTCACCGTTGGAGCCAAACTGAATGTAGCCAGGTGAGTTGCCAATGATCAGGTCAGCCAGGTCGTTGCCGGTTGAGTTGGCTTCTTCAGCTGACCCATACCCGATAATCCCCTGGTTGATGAACAAGAAGAGCTGGTCTCCTCTGTACTGTGTGCCGTCGAATCCGAATTTGAAGCGATGGTCACCTTTAGCCCAGCTCACTGAATCCTGAATCTGGTAGTTCGACGTGACGCGGGCTTGAGGACCCTGGAACGTATTTCCAAGCCGAATATTACGGTCATCAAGGAAGATGAACGGCGGACCAGCGAAAGTAGGATTTGCCACGAAATTAGCTGTAAATCCGATTTGCGCCGGAGTCGTCTTGTTAACGGGCGCCAAACTTGGCTGTCCATTTCGTGCGTAACCAATCAAGAACGAATTAACAACGGTTGGTGAGAAAGTGTAGGTATGTCGAACGGCGGCGTTATACGTTTTTCTTAAATCCACCGAACCAAAACCTGGAACGTTGGCACCATTAGTTGTCGGGAAGAAGGGGAATGGACTTTGTGTCGCAATGTTATAGCGACTAAAAGTGATTCCTACAGTCTGTTTGTTTGTATTCCAAGGATCGACACGGATTGTGTATTGATCGAAATTGGAAACTTCCGGCGCACCAACAGTTGCGACACCGGCAGCATTACCGGTCGGAATAAATCCGAGGTAGTACTGTCCAATAGAGCTATAGCGCGTCGAGGGAATCTGTTGCTTCACTGAACTGCCTGAGGTTGAGATAATCGGGAATGGCGCACCAGTCAATGGATCGAATAAAAGAGTCGATGCGGTACGGGTGAAGATTCCAGCCTTTTCTTCGGCAGTTGGCAGACTCGTTAACTGAATGCTTGACCCAATCAGCTGACGACGTCCTTCATAGTCGAAGAAGAAGAAGGCTTTGTTCTTGCCGTTATAAACCGCTGGTCCACCTTCACCGAAACGTGGCAGGTAGATTGGACCACCAATGTTGCCGCCGAATTCCTTGCGTTCAAACCGACGACGGAAATCGTCGTTCGTTCCTTCGCGAGGAGCCTGACCGGCATTCTGGTCGAAGTATCGTGCGGCCGAGAGAACGGTTGGCCTGTAGAAAAATCTAAGGTTACCGTGGAAGTCGTTCGTGCCGCTCTTCGTAACTACGTTAATAACAGAGCCTGAGTTACGACCGAACTCTGCTTCGTAGTTTGAGGTCAGTAGACGAAATTCCTGAACGGCATCGGGACGAGGCTGAGCGCCGGTCTGACCGCCGACCGCAATCTCGTTGTTGTTTGAACCATCCAACTGGAAGTTGTTTTCAACTGCACGACCGCCGTTTGAGCGAATCGTTCCAGTGGAAGTTGTCGTGATACCGGGCTGAAGGAGTGCCAGGTCCAAAATATTTCGTCCGTTTAATGGCAGGCCTTCAACGCGTTTGGTTTCAACTGTTGTACCTAAAGTTCCTGATTCTTTATCAACCAGTTGCTCAGCAGCGCTGACTTCAACGACTGCTGTCGCTGTAGAAATACCAAGTTGAACTGGATCCAAACGAACATTTCGATTCGGTTCAACTGTGACATTACTAATGCGAGCTTCGGCGAACCCGGAGGCTGTTATGACAACTTCATAACTGGCTGGATCCACTTCGACAATCTGGTAGACACCACTTTGATCAGAGGTTGCTGTGCGCACCTCCTGGTTTCTGGCGACGTTGATGAGCTTAATTGTAGCTCCGGCAACCGCCGCTCCGTTGGGGTCAGTTATTTCACCTCGAATGGTTCCGCGGGTGCCTTGAGCGAAGCACATTGCCGATGCCATTAGCATTAAGCCAATAGCAAATACGACGTGCAGGCTCATCTGGCTACGCTGCCAATTTGAGGGCTTCTTGCCTGCATAAAGCAATTCATTCATGTTTAATCTCCTAGAGCGCTTGCTGGGTTAGAAGTGTGAGAGGAAAAGATTCACACAATCGCAATAACACAGCCGCAAGTCGTATTCCGAAAAGTGTTTCTTCAACCAATAGTTCGTTTGTCCACAGTATTGCGCGCTTTTACCGTTTTTCGTCGGCTGAAGTTCTATGCAAAATTTCAATAAATCCAAAGATTTGGATTAAAGACTTGGATATCTGGGGATCGGCAAGACACTTCCGAATGGCCAAATCTAAAACTTCGTTTATCAAATCCATTAATTTAGACGGGCTAGCTAGAGGTACTGCGTCTCCGTTCTTATTGCGGCCGCAGCGTCTGAACAATAGAATGCGCACGGAAATTAGTCCCAAGGTCAATTCTGTTGGAGGATGATATGAACGCAAAACGAATAATCTTAAGTTTCGCGCTTTGCCTCGTCACAACCACAGTGTGTATGGCCCAGGGTGAATGGATGGGTACCTGGAAGTTGAATGAGGCAAAATCAAAGCTGGCGGCTGGGGCGGCCAAGAACCACACTGTCGTGTACGAAGCTGCAGGTGACAGTGTGAAGGTGACCGTCGATGGCACTAACAGTGACGGAAGTGCGGCGCATAATGAGTGGACTGGGAAATTCGATGGCAAGGATTACCCGCTCACTGGCGATCCGACAGCTGACACTCGCGCCTATAAACAGATCAACGCACATAAGCTGGACATGACAATTAAGAAAGGTGGAAAGGTAACAGTCACGGGAGAAATTGTTGTGTCGGCGGATGGTAAGAGCCGGACCGTAAAAACGGATGGAGTAGACGCGCAGGGTAAGAAATTCAAGAGCGTCGCCGTGTACGACAAACAGTAAATCTTTAAGAGGGGGATTATTGGATAATTATGAATTGATAGTTAATTGATTTGAAAGAACAATTCTCAACTATCAATTCATAATTATCCAGTAATCCCTTTCCCTCCCGCAGCCCTTATTTTTCATTGGTCATGGGTCATTTCTCATTGATAATTTCCGAGGTGCTTACTTAATGCTGATTGATCTGAACGTGAACAATCGGCCCAACGAAATGAAAAATGATCGATGGCCAATGACCAATGAGAAATAAGGGGCACGGACACCTTTTTTCTCATTGATTATCCAATAACCCAGTTCGTGTAGCCTCTGACTTAAATGCGTCACCAATGGGGCTTCCCCTTAATAAAACCCCTCCGAAGTTTGGGCGGCATACCCATTGCTCCTCGTGGTTTCAACTCAGTTGCTGGCTGTTCTCCAGCAAAACCTGCAAGGAGTAGGAACCATGAAACCGCAGCTACTCAACGACCCTATCCGAAACCCTTTCTACAATCGATTCAACGACCCTGTTCGACGCCGACTCGACGACATGCAATCGCACGAATACACCGTTTGGCTGAGAGATAGGAATCGCGCTATGTCGATCCCTTCGCCGGCAATCTCGAGAGATGGCGCGCCCCCGAAACACCACTCGCGGATGTTTGCCGGCATTCTGGTCTTATCCGTCTTCGTCGCCATCTCCGCCGTCGTCGTAAGCTTCGCTCTGCGCTAACCTTGGAGTGCGGCGGCCCGGCGCCGCTTTGTTACACCCTCAACTCCCGCGCTTCGATTAGTGCTGTGAAGAGTTGTGAAGGAGAATTGTTTTTGCGGGAAAGTTGATCGTGTAACAAAGCGCCGCCGGGCCGGCGCACTCCAAGGGTTAGGGAGCTGGTGTTAGACAGCGCGACCGCCGTGGTATCGCTGAGAGGTATTCATAAACGGCCGTCAATTCTCTATCGGTCTTCTTTCCAAACACCGGCCATGGCATTACCTGTAACAACCCATTATCAAACGGCGGATTGAACGGTGAAGTCGTATCTTCTCCTGTCCGTAATACGTGAATGAACTCTTCGAGCGTCAAACCGGCAGGCAAACCATTTGAATCAGGAGTTAGATTCCGACTCCTGAATGGACCAAAATCCATTCCGCCTGACAGGTAGCACGGAACATTGATCTGTTCGGGTTGACCAGCAAAGGGATCACCGCCGTCGGCATAAGGAGGATTCGTATGACAATCGTTGCAGCCGCTAGTGTTGACGATATAACTTCCGAGACCAACCAGCGCGCGATTCTTTCCCTTGAGGTCGAGCGGCACCGGTGCGATTTCGAATCCGCGCTGAATAATACTCTCGGAGAGTTCATCCTTTTCGGGAGCAGCGGCGACAGCGTCGGCCGTCGAAAATCCAGGAATGACATTTGGTCCGACTAAAACTACAACGAGACCTACCAGACAAACTAGAGCAGAAACTAATAGCTTGCGTTTCATTTTGCAGACTCCTTTGAAGGCGGAAACACTCTTCCGCGGAGAAGGGTGAAAATACGAAACCTGTTACCGTGGCTTCTAACAGGGGGGCTGATCATCTGGGCAGACCAGAGTTTGAGGGCAGCTTTTATCCTAACTGGTCCTGAAGGTCAAGCTAATCGTGAGCCTCTAGATCCTCCACAGAAGCCACCGATTACCCGGATTTCTTCGGCGAAAAGCACGGTCGCTCCAACGGTCTAACAAGGAAGGCGGTGTAATCGGCGTAATCTGTGGCTTCTATTTTTGAGTTTGCGGCCTTTCAATGCTTGCCGAGATGACAACTGCAGTCCAACTTACTAACATGTCCGCTTACCCAAATGTCACTCAAGGGAAAATTCGCAGACGAGTTCGGACCAAAGATTCGCGATCGAGGCGTAGCATATTTCAGATCCGGCCTGGTCAAAATCGTTAACCACTCAGAATCACTGGTCGAAGCGCAAGTAAAAGGACGTCAAACCTATTACGTCCGACTCGAGCTGGGTAAGGCAACTCTCAACATCGCCTGCACCTGTCCTTATTTCCACGAGGGCCTGGAATGTAAACACGTCTGGGCCACAATGTTGGCAGCTGACGCAAGTCAATATCTGGCGGCCGCCGATTTACGTCCTCGTTTACTGATCTACTTTGACGATAACGGGGCGGAAAGATTGTTGCGACTCGCTGAGAAAGAAAAATCTCCCGAAGTCCCGCAACCTTTGTGGCAGAGAGAACTCTCGCAGGTCGCGAGTGTCGCCGCGAGCGGCAACGAGAGAACTGCTTCGGCCTGGACCAACCGTCGTCAAATTCTCTACATCGTCGATCCCCACGCGTCACGAGTTAACAAGACCTTTCGTATCGAAATTGGTTATCGAGAACGAAAGATGAATGGCGATTGGAGCAAGGTTAAGGTTGAACGCATCCCAAAAAACGTCATCTCCACTTTGAATGATCCTGATGATCGCGAAATCTTGTCGATCATCGCAGGTGTCGATGCTGGCTACTACAACATTTACAGTTACGACTTTGCGAACATCGGAAGTCTGATGTCGATTCCTGGTCCTTTGGCCCAACGGCTCGTACCGTTGATGTGTCGTACGGGTCGTTGTATTTTGCGTTCGAAGGAGAAGCCAGGTGACATGTCGCCGGTTGGTTGGGACGATGGACCACCGTGGCAATACTGGATGACTGTCGAACCGGATGATTCCAACGACCAATACATTCTTCGTCCCGTACTGCGTCGAGCTGAAGATGAGATGAGTCTAGATTCTGTTCTACTCCTCGCAGATACGATTGTGCTCGGTAAGGATAATCGCGCAGCCAGGTTTGATCCGACCGGATCGCGAATGTGGCTCGAAGGTCTGCGTACTGACAATGTGCGAGTCGCGAAAGATGAAGGCGACTCTCTGGTGACCCGATTGCTCGAGTTACCCGGTTCATTCAATCTCGATCTCCCTTCCGAGTTGCAGTTTGAGCGAGAGCACATAGAACCACGACCTCACCTAATTATTCGTAAGCCTGAATATGAACACTGGGCCAACGCCGAGTTAAGCGCTGAATTGCGTTTCCATTACGGTAAAGGCTGGCTCTCTTCGGCCGAGAAGCGTCCCGGAATATATGACGCAGCCCAAAAGAAATTTATTGAACGGGACGGTGCGGCCGAGGAGGCTGCGATCGCAATGTTGAAAGGCTTGGGGTTTAAGTTGCGCGGCTACTCGGATGGAAGAGATGCGCTCTACTTACAACCGAAGAAATTACCCAGGGTTGTGCCAGTGCTTATCCAGAATGGTTGGAAGGTAGAAGCCGAAGGCAAGCTGTATCGCAACGCGGGTACATCAAATCTATCAGTCAGTTCTGGCATCGACTGGTTTGAATTGCATGGTTCCGTAAGTTTTGGTGACGGCCTCGAAGTAAAGTTACCCGTCTTGTTAAGTGCCCTGCGAAAAGGCGAGACCATGATTGCGCTTGGTGACGGAAGTTTCGGTCTGATGCCGCAAGAATGGTTGGAAAAGTACGGTATGTTGACGTCGCTCGGTGAAGTTGCAGGCGACCACGTACGATTCAAGCAAACGCAAACTGGCGTACTCGATGCTCTTTTGGCAGCTCGTCCCGAGATAACGTGCGACGAGACTTTTGCTCGAGTTCGAAAGGAATGGCAGGACTTCAAGGGCATTCAACCTGTTAAGGAGCCCCCCGGTTTTATCGGAGAATTGCGAGACTACCAACGCGAAGGTTTAGGTTGGTTTGAATTTCTCCAGCGTTTCAAGTTTGGTGGATGCCTCGCCGATGATATGGGTCTTGGCAAAACCGTGCAGGTACTGGCACTGCTCGAATCTCGCCGTAACGGAAACCGCGAGAATTCCAGACCCTCGCTTGTTGTTGTTCCTCGCTCGCTCATATTCAACTGGGAACAAGAAGCCGAACGATTTACTCCTAGGCTCAGGGTTCTGACTCACACTGGCGCTGATCGAGCAAAGAGACGCGAACACTTCGAAGAGTATGATCTGATACTTACTACTTACGGAACCCTACGACGAGACGCGATTCACTTTCAGGATGTGGCGTTCGACTTTGTGATCCTTGATGAAGCGCAGGCGATCAAGAATTCGAAAACTGAGTCGGCCAAAGCGGTGCGATTGTTAAAAGGTAATCATCGTCTCGCGCTAAGCGGGACTCCAATCGAAAATCATCTGGGTGAACTTTGGAGTTTGTTTGACTTCTTAAATCCGGGAATGCTCGGCACAGCGTCGGTCTTCCAGGCATCGACTAATGGTGGACGTCCACCTGACGGCGAGACGCGCCAACTATTGTCGCGAGCCCTTCGACCATTTCTTTTAAGACGTACAAAACAGCAAGTAGCGACTGAGTTGCCGGAAAAACTCGAACAGACGATCTTCTGCGAGATGGAAGAATCGCAACGCCGTCAGTACAACGAGTTGCGCGACTACTATCGATCGTCTTTGTTAAAGGAGATCGAACTAGTCGGGATTAAAAAGTCTAAGATTCAGATACTCGAAGCTTTATTAAGATTAAGACAGGTAGCCTGTCATCCTGATCTGGTCCAGGGCAATAAAGGCGGGACCAGTACAAAGTTAGACGTGTTGTTGCCGCAGCTAGCCGATGTAACCGACGAAGGTCACAAGGCTCTTGTGTTTTCGCAGTTCACCAGTTTTCTTTCGATTGTTCGCAAGCGATTGGAAGAGCAGGGAATTGATTACGAGTATCTCGATGGGAAGACTCGAGACCGGCAGGCCCCTGTTGAAAGATTTCAGAACGATCCAAAGTGCAAACTGTTCTTAGTGAGTTTGAAAGCAGGCGGTCAGGGTTTGAATCTGACTGCGGCCGAGTATGTTTTTCTGCTTGATCCCTGGTGGAACCCAGCGGTTGAAGCTCAGGCAATCGATCGGGCTCATCGCATTGGACAGTCGCGTCGAGTGTTTGCCTATCGATTGATTACTCGAGATACGGTTGAAGAGAAAGTATTGGCATTACAGTCGACGAAGCGAGACCTGGCAGACGCGATTATTAATGCCGACAACAGCATTCTGAAAAACATCACCGGCGACGACCTCCTGTTACTGCTCTCGTAGTACGTGCCAGATCAAAATAGTTGGCCACTCACCAGAATTTCGCCCCGCTTATCTGAAGTCCTCATCTACACCGCACAACCTCTACTGCCGGACCGCGCGCGTCCCCGCGGGCCAACTTTAAACACAAGTCACCTGAGCCCGCGAGGACGCGCGCGGTCCGGCAAAAGAGGTTGAGTGGTGCGAAAGGAAGGTCAAGTGGTGGAACGGAAGCGCATTTGAAGCCTTACCAGAATCATTGCAAATGGTGAGGGTAAGAAACCGCGCGAAAGGTGGAATTTTGTCACTTCTAGATTACTATTCTTAGTCGTTGCTATTAGAGCGTGATTGCACTAATGTATGCGCAACCGCCCAGAAGGTTTGCATCAGCAGTCAAATATTGCGACGTGCAAACTAACTAACCGATGTTTGTCTCCGGTTCGAGCCCAGAAACCCGAACCAAGTTCCAAATCGAGGAGAACCCGTGAGCACTACGTCCCCGCTGCTGAGATACTGTCTGTTCTTATCGTTCGTTATTGCAATCATTCCAGTTGTTACCCTTGGTCAAATTCCTGACCGTAACATCAACATGGTCTCGGGTAAGACGTGGCCTGGTGGTGACCCATTTCTTCAACGTCAAAACGAGCCGTCAATAGCCGTCTCATCCCGTAATCCTCTTCACCTTCTCGCAGGGGCGAATGATTATCGCACCGTAGATCTACCAGGGCTTCCCGACGGTGAAGAAAACGGTGACGCCTGGCTCGGAATCTTTAAATCCTTCGATGGCGGCCTGACGTGGCGCAGCACCCTTCTGCCCGGATATCCGCAGGACACGTCTCCCGAAGGCCTTGCTTCACCGAACAAGAGTTTTCAAGGCGGCGCCGATCCAACTGTGCGAGCCGGTACCAACGGCCTCTTCTATTACAGTGGCATAGTTTTTAATCGCGATGAAAAGGGTCTGGGCCAGGTCTTCGTTTCACGATTTATCGACAACAACAACAGTGAACTTGCCGATAGCATTCAATACTTGAGTACATCGGTGATCACCGGTGGTACCTCCGGTCAATTTATCGACAAGCCCTGGCTGGCAGTTGACATTCCCAGACCGGGTGGAGGTCTTTGCCAGATTGGTTCACAGTCTTTCCCAGCCGGAAACGTCTATTTAGCGTATAGCATTTTTCTAGGCGGCGACCCCGCGAATAATCCGCACACTGCAATCATTTTTGCTAAGTCTGGTGATTGCGGCGCAACCTGGTCCGTTACCAAAATTAGCGAAAGCTTTAAGCTTAACCAGGGCACCATCATGTCGCTGAATCCCGCGACTGGTGCGATCTATGTTGCCTGGCGTCAATTCGCAACTCCGAATGAGCCAAATGCGATCGTGTTCTCAAAATCCACCGATGGTGGCAAATCGTTCACCAAGGGCTCAGTAATCTCGACAGTTTCGCCATTTGACCAGGCCAGCACCTCAGTTTCGTTTCGGACCAATTCATTTCCCACGATGACGGTGGACGGTGACGGCAAGATTTACGTCGCCTGGGCGCAACGAGGTGTTGGACCATCAGGCGACGCCCGTATCGTCATCAGCACATCTGCTAACGGTAACTCATGGACCACACCGACTGCTGTCGATCCATCGCCCAACAGAGGTCACCAGATAATGCCGGCTATAACTTTTGCAGCCGGCAAACTGATGACGATCTTTTATGACTTACGCGAGGACCACACGGTCGGAATTTTTGAGCCCTTAGGTGACGGCTCGTACCAGGAAACCCGGAGTCCGCGCGGAGACCTTGCGCCGGCGCCTGGTGAGCCCGCAAAAGTCTTTACTGATGCGATAATGGACCAGGCTCCAGCTGGATTCTCACCGTTGCAGCGCCGGCACACGATAGATGTCCGCGCCTCGCAAGCCGATATCACCCCGAATGGACCGTTGACATTTGATCCGTCGCAGCGAGTCTCGCAATACATCTTTGGCAGTCGGCCAGGTTCTTCTTTAGTCGAACAACTTCAGGTCAATCCGCCAAACCTGCCGATGTTTGCCCAGGGAACAAAGGCTTTTATTGGTGACTACATTGATGTGGGCGCCACGACTTTTCTGCCCACGGCAAATGGAGGATGGCAATTTAATACGACCGCATCGAGTAATGTTGTATTTCACGCCGCCTGGACCGATAACCGGGACGTGCGTCCGCCAACCGGCGCTCCTCCTGATTGGACCAAGTACACGCCCACCGGTCTCAATGGCGGCGCGAGCATATTCGACCCGTCGCAAACGGTGCCGCCCTGCAATTCCAACTTCACCGGAAGTAGAAATCAGAACATCTATACGGCCCGGCTGACAGATGGTTTGTTTGTTGGTTCGGCCGGAAACACCAAGTCGTTGGGAACCGTGCTTGTAAACGGCAACGCTGTACTGTTACAGCGAGCGTTTTCCATCTTTCTACAAAACACGACCACGTCAACAAAGAGCTTTCGAATGACGATTGCTGGACCGCAGCCCGTGGGTGGCCAGGCGTCATTCCAACAGGTTGGTACAGCGCTAACTACTCTCGATGTCAGCATTGGACCACGCTCAACGATCTCTCGATTGGTGTTTGTTACTTCATCCGACCGCCGAGCGATGGTAGTGGTCAATGTTGCGGAAATTTCTGCAGCGGGTGGTGCTGTTGTTCCCGGGGGATTAACCGGGTCGGTTATTCTCAATCCTGATCGCACGAGTCCCGAGCTCACCGACCCGAATCAGGGCGGACAAAACATTGCCAACGCAGAAGTCTACAATCCCGACATCACAACTTTGCCGGTGGTCCTAAGCCAGGATATTGCCAACCAGGACATCGCAAACCAGGACATCGCGAACCAGGATATTGCGAACCAGGACATCGCGAATCCCGACATTGCCAATCAGGATATCGCTAATCAGGACATCGCGAACGTTGACATTGCCAATCAGGATATAGCGAACCAGGATATTGCCAACCAGGACATCGCCAATACCTCAGTATCTGATGCAACCTGGACCGTTAAAAACGACGGCAACACCTACACGTCTTACTCCGTGAAATTAGTACAGAACCAGGAAGCGCCTGCCGGCTTTAAGACGCAGTTGATCCTGTATAAGACCAACACACCCGGTGTTGCACGAGACTGTACCCTTGGAGTGACCCGGCAGAATCTGGTGATTGCGAACGTCGTTAACCCTGTATACACGAATCCTTCTGATCTGACTTCGACGGCGATCACGGATCCGTCAACCAGCAATGCGACTATTATTCTTGCACCGGGCGAACAGGCAAAACTCACGGTGCGTGTGTTTGATCCAAACCGCAACGACAACATTAAGTTTGATATAGGTAAGTCTATATCTCCGGTGTTAGTTGCTCACGGCGCCAATTCAGTTGACGTGAGAAGTGGGAAGAATCAAACACCAATCACACTCGTAGTAACCACTACTATGAATGCAGTGCCCGGAGCGTTGAAGAGTCGTTCTTATACTCTGAACCTTGCGGCCCTGGGTGGTTTTGGAGCGTATTCGTGGAGAATCGCAGAGGGAACATTGCCCGTAGGTTTGGTCCTTAACCCGACGACCGGGGTGATTACAGGGAAACCTGCTGACCGGGGAGTGTTTCTGTTCACGGTCGAGGTGAAGGATTCGGCCTCGCCGCAACACGTCGCACTGCGCTTATTGAAGATCGTCGTTTCATAGCGCCGATCACACTAAGTGCGTTGGAACTGGGAGTTGTGCAGGAGCCTATGCTCATGCTCAACTCCCAGAATCATTTAGTGGGGAGGGCGGGCAGGGTGGGTGCAGCATCACTAGAATCCCACAGTTAGGAAGGTGGGCAGAGCGGCAAGTATGCAGCACTCCAATGTCAGTAGCAGCGTCGCCCCCGCTCTTCCCTCTGCGTTTCTCTGCGGCTCTCTGCGTCACTCTGCGTCCATTCTGATCTGATTTGGTGAAGGCTCATTTTGGTCATAACAGAAGCATCGCGGAGTGCCGCAGAGAAACGCAGAGGGAAGAGCGGGGGCGTCGCTGTGTTAGACGATGGACATTGATCACACCGGCCGCTCTGCCCACCTTCCCAACTGTGGGATTCTGGTAATTGAGCACTTTGCCCAACTGTGGGATTCTGGTAATTGAGCACTTTGCCCGACTGTATATTCTGGAAGGTACTTACTGAAAAATCTAGAAAGCGGAGCGGTGGGGCATTTCAGCTTTGAAGGACCTATCACTCAAACTACTTTCATCTGACAGCGCGTACTTAATAGCCTCGTCAAGCGACATCACACGACCTTCAGCGCGTGCATTCTTCAAATCAGCTCGACCCAACGCATCCCGAGCCTCCTCTAAATAGCGCTCAAAGTTTTGTCGTTTCTCCGTAGGCAATGGCGCGCCAATCATCTCTCGCAACACCTCCGCCGCACCGAACAGTCGCGCACCACGCTCATAATCTTTTCTACTACACGCCACTTCCGCGAGGTTGTGCAGCGAGCTCACAATAAAGAACCGATCACCCAATTCTTGTCTGATCGCGAGACTCTCAGCAAACAACGACGCCGCTCTTCCGTAGTCCTTCTGCTCCTGTGCAATTTCTCCCATGTTATTCAACGACATACTGATACCGCGCTTATCACCGAGAGCTCGCCGCAAACCTAAACTTTCCGAATGAAGCGTTAGCGCTCGTTCAGAATCGCCTTGCAAAAAAGCCACGCCGCCCAGGTTGTTCAATGAGTTAGCAATTCCCCACGAATCTGAAATAGAACGCCGGAGTTCGAGACTCTGTGTGTAGAACTCCTGCGCCTTTGGATAATCGCCCTGCGAATAAGCAATGCTGCCGAGATTGTTAATTGATTGAGCGATACCGGACTTGTCACCCAGCTCTTCGTATAGCTTGAGACTCTCCTGGAGAATCGCAGTCTGCCGAGCGTGATCACCCTGGTTACCTGCGAGCACTCCTGCTCCATTCAGCGCTTTAGCTCGCACATTAGGAGACACGTCACTAGCGCCAGGCATCATAAGTAACTGGTCCAACACTGCGCGACCTTCCCCGATGTGTCCACGCACTTCCCAAAACCTCCACAAGGCTCCGGCCAATCTCAGTCCATCATGAAGCTTGCCGCTTTCCCGACTGTAAATCAGGGCTGCGCGGAAATTGTCTTGCTCTTTATCCAGGCGCGAAAACCACGACGCTTGAGAGGGGCCCGTTAGTTCCGGCTCAGCTGTTTCGCCCATCTCAAGGTAAAACTTCAGATGTTCAGAACGAATGGTTTCCAGCTCGCCACTTTGGGCCAACTGTTCAAGGCCAAACTCTCTGATGGTTTGGAGCATCGAAAAACGGCCTTCAGCATCATCCTGTTCTTTCTGACGCAACAAGCTCTTATCAACGAGCGATGTAACTCCATCAAGAAAATCTATTTCCAGATCACCAGTCGAATTGCAAACAGCTTCTGCTTCTTCCAGGCTGCAGCCGCCAAGAAATACCGACAGCCGGTTGAATAAAGTTTTCTCCTCGCTTTCCAGCAAGTCGTAACTCCAGGCGATTGCCCCGCGCATTGTTTGCTGGCGTTCGGGCAGGTCGCGAGCACCGCCGGTTAGCACCTTAAGACTGCTATCCATTCGCTTCAACATTGCGGCCGGCGGTAACAACTTGATTCTTGCGGCGGCCAGCTCAATTGCTAACGGAAGGCCATCGAGCCGGGAGCAGATCTCTGCCACTGCCGTTGCGTTATCTTCACTCAACGCAAAATCAGGTTTAAGTGCCTGAGCGCGACTGATAAAGAGTGCAACGGAAGCATACTGAGCAAGTTGATCCCACGTATGGAGCCGCTTCGGATCCGGCACCGCCAATGGCAGAACAGGGAACTCGTGTTCACCTCGGAGATGAAGCGCCGCACGGCTGGTCACAAGAAATTCCAAAGTCAACGAACTTGCGAGGAGGTCCGTTATAAGAGGAGCGGCTGAGATTACCTGTTCAAAATTGTCGAGCACGATGAGGATATGTTTGCCACGAAAAAATTCCTTCATCGACTCGATGAGCGAAACGCCCCGCTCTTCTTTAATCCCCAGGACTTTCGCTAAGGCGGGAGCTACGAGCTCCGGATCGTTGATCGAGGTCAAGGCCACGAAAAATACGCCGTGCTGAAACTCTTCTAAAAGCTCGCGTGCTAAACGCAAGCACAAACTACTCTTCCCGGTACCACCAGGACCCGTCAGCGTAACGAGCCGAACTTCCTGGCTTAAAAGCAACTTCTTTACGGCTGCTACCTCGCTATCCCGCCCAATAAGCGGATTGAGGAGGACCGAAAGATTATTCGGGTGTACCTCAGGAGAAGTTGTGGGCGAGCTTATGTGAAGCGTCGGGTGTTCGGTGTCGTGTGATTCGTTAGCCCGGACGCTGCTGAAAGTCAGCGGAGCGGAGATCCCTGCTTCGCTTCGACGAGAGGTTCTGACTTTTTCTTCAAGCGCTAACTCGTATTTCAGATCTCGGAGATCATCGGCCAGATCGAGGATCTTTTGATAGCGATCCTTCCTTCTTTTCTGCAGGGCCTTTGCGATTATGCGCTCGAGACCCTGCGGAGCTTTTCCTCTCAAGTATTCGAGCGGAGCGTCCTTTGGACCAGCGATTAAGACGAGCAGTTGAGAAAAATCGCGGGACCTGAACGGGAGACGTCCCGTGACCATCTCGAAGAGCACAACTCCCAGGCTCCAAATGTCGCTTCTTTCATCGAGATTCTTTGCGCCGCGACACTGTTCGGGCGACATATAGCTGGGCGTACCAAGGAGAGCACCCGCCTTTGTTCCTTCGACACCCTGGGGAACAACAGCAGTACCCACCGGAATTTCCGGGTGTTCCGAGAGCTTAGCGATTCCGAAATCAAGGACCTTCACGTAGCCATCGTGACGGACCATGATGTTTTCGGGTTTGAGATCGCGGTGAACAATCCCCGCCTCGTGAGCTGCAGAAAGTGCGCGCGCGACTTGTTCGGCGATTTCAATCATTTCTTTCGCCGAAATTTCCTCTTCGCCCAATTTCTCTCTAAGCGTCAGGCCCTTGACGTATTCGACCGCAATAAAGTGGGTCGAATCGATATTGGCGACTTCATGGATAGTAATGATGTTCGGATGATTTAGGGCGGAGATCGCTTTTGCTTCCTGGCTGAAGCGGAGCATGCGACCTTCATCTGCAGCAAGGTTTCTGGGAAGTACTTTTAAGGCAACAGTGCGACTCAGATTGGAGTCGTGAGCGAGATAAACATCACCCATTGCACCGGCACCCAGTTTCGAGAGAACTTCATAACGACCGAGATGGGTGCCTGGGAGGATATTCATTTCCGTAACCGCAACAATCGGGACTAGCCGATATTCTAACTGTGTTTAGCTGAGGTGCATAGAGTTGTTTGCGGCAACATACTGGTTTAGTTGGGTTCTCGGGGTCTTCTACGGTAACAAATGGCCAACTTCTTGTTTTTCCTGGCAAGATTTCTATGTACACCGCTTCGCCCCAGTTCGTGATTTCGTGAGTCCTGGTTCTAGTTTTACGACACTCCGATCGACGTATTCACACGAACTAACACGAAAAAATCCAAGGTGTAATGTTTTCGGGAAATTGTCATAACGGACTAGGAGGGTTCCGTGTTTAGGAAGAACGCAGCCTCCACCTCGAAACACTGACTCCTGCTCTGTCCGATTGAAACACCGGGGAGGTTAGGGATAGAAAAAGGAGTCAGTTTGAAATAAGCGCCAGGTTTTCGGCGCGAATCGTTGTTCCGCCCCACCGGACTAATTTCTCACTGGGCAACTCTCACCTCGCGGGCACTATTCAACCTGAGGAATCGGTGATTAACCTCACCCCGTATTCCTCAGGCCCGCGGCAACACCGTTGATCGTAGCCGCCAACGCGTAGTTCAACTCATCACTATCTTCTCCAGCCCGTTTTCGCCGCAGCAACTCAACCTGAATCAAACTCAACGGATCAACATATGGATTTCTGAGCTTGATCGAACGCGCCAGCACCGGATTCTTTTCCAACAGCGTCGACTGACCGGTGAGATCGAGCACAACTCGTCTGGTTCTTTCAAACTCTTCGAAAATAAGTTGGACCACGCGTTCGCGCATCGCCTGGTCTGCCACCAGACCCGCATAGTGACGCGCAATCGACAAATCCGCTTTAGCCATACCCAGCTCCACGTTATCGACAAGATCGTGGAAGAGTGGAAAATGATCAATTAGATTCCGCAGCAGTTGACGTTGATCAGGTCCAGTCTTGGCAAACCGCTCGAGCGCAAAGCCCACCCCAAACCACGCCGGTAAAACGTGTCGACTTTGCATCCAGCCGAAGACCCAGGGAATTGCCCTCAGATCGTCCAGCCCGCGCCGGTTGCTACGTTTTGCCGGTCGTGAACCAATGCGAGCAAATTCAAGTTCATTAACCGGAGTGGCCTCCAGAAAATAACTGAGTACATCGTCGTTCTCGGCAATCTTCTCGCGATAGTATTCGAACGCATCGCTTGACATCGCCTCGATCGCGGATTCGCTCGCTTCATCCAGTTCAAAAGCACCATCGGGTCGAGACAGGGCTTCCAATGACGCTGCAATTACAAGCTCCAGGTTACGTTCCGCCAGAACCGGATCCGAGTATTTCCAGTTCATCACTTCGCCCTGCTCGGTAATTTTGATCTGACCATCAAACGCGCCGACGGGCTGAGCTATGATTGCATGGTGAGTTGGACCACCACCTCGTCCCACTGTTCCACCTCGGCCGTGGAACAATCTCAACTTTACGTTGCACTCGGTGGCCACATCGTGAAGAGAGCGATGTGCCTTGAAGATCTCCCAGGTGCTGGTGAGCATCCCGCCATCTTTGTTTGAATCTGAGTATCCCAGCATTACTTCCTGGCGCCGGCCCCACGAATCGAGCAATTGGGAGTAGTCATTGTTCGTCCACACAGTGCGACAGATCTCGGCGCAGTTGCGAAGATCTTCAATCGACTCAAAAAGCGGCACCGGCATCAGTCCCGTCTCATCCTGGGAACCTTCGACCTGCACTCCCGACAACTGGGCCAGCCAGATGAGCGACGAAATATCACTCGCTGATTTCGCGCCGCTAATCACGTAGCTGCGAACTGCTTCGGTGGGAAATGTCTGCTTCAAATCTCGCACCATGCGCAGCGAGTCGAGCAGTTTTTTGGTGTCATCTGAGACCGACTGCTGGAGGTGAAAGCTGGTTGAGTCGGCCCGCGCGCTCGCGAGCTCGTCAAACGCACGACTGTGTACCCGAGCGTGCTCTCTGACGTCGAGCGTGTGCAAGTGAAAACCAAAAGTCTCAACTTGTCGTAAAAGGGGATCAACTAATAATTGCGCTAGCTTCTCGCCGCGGTTTTGAGACAAGCTGTTGCGAATCAAAGCTATATCATTTTTGAACTCATCCGCCGTCGTATATGCGTTGGTTTCTGATCTGCGCAGAGCTTTGAGTCTTATAAGTACGTAATCAAGATACCGTCGATAAATTTCATTTGGACCATGTCTATCCGGGTTCAGATCGGGTGCGGAGATGCTTTCGCTGTAGTTGTTCAAGCCTCTCAGGAGATCTTGCGAGACTTCAACTTGAAGAGTGGAAGGTGTCAGCCGCCAGATCAAGTCCTCGATTCGCTCGAGGTAATAATCGAGAATCATCTCGCGAGCTATCCCAAGTGCATCGTGAGTACACTCCGGCGTGACTGATGGATTGCCGTCGCGATCGCCGCCGATCCATGATCCAAATCTAACTAAGCGCGGCAGGTCGTTCGCTCGCAGCTCAACACCGTAAGCCTCTCGAAAGTCGTCGGCCAGTCCCTCATAAAAGATTGGAAGCGTGTCGAACAGCACGGTTGGGTAGTAGTCGAGCCCCATCCGAATCTCGTCCTTCACCGTCGGCCGGCGACGGCGCACCTCATCAGTTTGCCAGAGCGAAGTGATCTCCGTGAGGATTGCTTGTTGATGTTTGTCTGCATCGCGCTCAGCCAGCGGCAAGCGGTCCAACTGCTCAAGTTCGAGTGCGATGCGCTGACGTTTAAAGAGGACGGTTCGACGCGCCACCTCAGTGGGATGCGCGGTGAAGACCAGTGTCACTTCGATTTGTTTGAGCCATTGGAGTGCTTGTTGAGCGCTGATACCGGCATCACGCATACGTCGCAGGGTGCCGAGAAATGAACCTGGTTGAGCGATAGGTTCAGCGGAACTTTGAGCGGCGCGACGTCGTCGTTTGCGATGATTGGTCTCGGCGAGATTGGTCAACTCGAAGTAGATGGCGAAAGCCTTACTCATCTGGTGCGACTGATTGATGGAGAGACGACTGACAATTTCTTCAGCGCGTTTTATTAAAGAATTCCCGCCGTCGGCAGCCTGTGCGTCGCGTTGTTCGATCAAGAGCAGGCGCAGTTCTTCGACGGCGGCGAATAGTTGTTCACCGACCTGCTCTTTGAGTACATCGCCTAGCAGGATGCCGAGCGATCGCACATCTCGACGCAAAGGGGCTTCTTTAACTTCAGTATCGTGACTGGTGAGTTCAGTCAGGCGGCTTGATTGATTGGCAACATCCCAAAGGGAACCCATCTTTTCCTCGCACTTAGAGATTAAAAACCTAAGTGTACTTTCCTCGCCGACCTATGGCTAATTCCCTGCATCCCTCAGCGCCCCTTACCAGAATCATGCAGTTGGGAAGGGTGCCAGAATGTAATGTCGGTTCCAGCGCCGCCCCCGCCGTTCTCTTTCTCCAACCTCAGTTTCTTGAATGATCGCTTGACTCGGCCAGGGGTCGCGGGGGCGACGCTGTAACTGACATTGGAATTTGGTTGATTTGCCCGCTCTGCCACCCTTCCCAACTGCATGATTCTGGAATTTGAGTGATGGCCTACTCCCACCCTCCAAGTGCATGCTGCTGGCATGGTCCATGCAATCTATTCCGCTGAGTGATGTCGATTATCGCTCGATCCAAAATCTTGCATTCTCGCTCTTTCTGCAACGCGGAACTCAACCTCAATTCGATCCATTAAGTGCAAGTTTCTCCAATCTAATCCGAATATCACAACTACGAGTTTTTAGTTTCAAGTACGAGGTGGCCTGAACGAGTGACGAACTGGCTCCTCCCAAACACGAACCGTAAAGGCACGGCCGTTGCACCTTCAAAGTGTCTCTCGGAATGCATAAATCCAACATTCTGGAGAGATCCTTTGGTGAGTTTACGACTAGTCACCAAAGCCACTCGAGTAGAACGGAAGCGGTACCTCAGCTTCTCTCGTTTAGATAGAAGGAGAAAACAGAATGATTTTATTTAGAATCTCAAAAGTCCTGGTCCTGTGTCTGTGCCTTGCCGGCCTTACATATGGACAGGAAACTACCGGTGTGATTGAAGGCACCGTAGTTGACGCACAAGGAGCCCGCATTGCCGGCGCGACTGTGCTGGTTGAAGGCAATGCCTTTAGCCGCACCGTTACGACCGACAACAACGGTTACTACAAAATCTTACAAGTGCCCGCTGGTACATTTTCGATCACTACCAGTGCACCAAACTTTGCTTCCGAGCGAAGCGAAAATATCAAAGTGACATTAGGCCGGGCCACCAATGCCGACATTACTTTGAATGCTGGTGAAGTCTCAGCCAACGTCGTGATTACGAGCGCGGACGTTGCTGCAATCGACACTACGTCGAACAAGATTCAAACCAACATTACTACGGACATCATCAACGCAACTCCGAAAGGGACCAGGGTCGACAGTGTGTTGCAACTCTCCGGCGCCACTCGACAGGAACCTTTGAGCCGTGGTTACCAGGTAGACGGTTCCAGCGGTGCGGAGAACACGTTCGTTATCGACGGCTCGGAAGTAACAAACTTCCGCACCGGTCAACTTCGCGACAACAACAACCTGCCATTCCAGTTCGTGCAGGAAGTGCAAGTGAAGTCCAGTGGATTTGACGCCGAGTTTGGTGGGGCGACCGGCGGCGTGATCAACGTGGTGACGAAGAGTGGGGGCAATGAGTTTCACGGCGAGTTTGGCATGCAATTCGAGACCAGCTCTCTAAGCGCACGACAAACTTTGACGGGAAAAGTCAACAACAGCGATCCGCAATACCAGGCGAATCCGCTCATTCAAGGAACAAGCGCAGCGGTTCTCAGCTACATCAATCCGCCAGGCGACTCATTCCTCAGCACATATCCGAGCGGCACCGTTAGCGGACCAATTCTCAAGGACAGACTCTGGTTTTTAGTTAGCGCGGCACCACAGTTCTATACCAGCAATCGCGACTTCCTGTTTCCGACCGGGCAGTCAGTGCACTATCGACGCAATCTGCGAAACGACTACGAATTCGCACGTCTCGACTCGTCGATAACCGACAACCTGCGCCTGTCAGGCACTTTCACCTACAGCCCGCAGCGCGAACATGGTCAGATTCCGTCATATACGACCGCTGCACCTCCGAGTAACGACTATAGCCAGCTAGGTGGTCGAGTTGCAGCAAACAATGTGACTGCGGGTGGAGTATGGACGCCGACTTCCAAACTCGTCATCAGCGGTCGCTTCGGTCGGAACTACCTGAACGAAAAAGACAGTTCTTACGGTGTCCCCCTTGGCCCACGCATCCGTTGCTTAAACGGCGGCAGTCCAGCCGGTGTCCCCGCGACGAATCCGTGCGCTTCCGGTTTCAACAGCACGTCAGACATTACCAAGACGAGCAAGGACATTTCGATCCGTAAGACATTTGAAGCGGACGCAAGTTATTTGGTTGATAGTTTAGCCGGTCGCCACAACTTCAAGTTCGGCTACCAGCTCAACAAACTGTCCAACGATGTGGACCAGGGATACTTTGGAATCGGCGAAGTTCGCTTGTTCTGGGGCCAGTCAGATCGCGGCATTGGCCCAGGCGTTTGCCCGAGTGGTCCATGCACGTCTTACGGCTACGGCTACCTGCAGGACTTCGGTACTGTTGGTCTGGCCCGCAGCACGAACACGGCGCTTTATGTCCAGGATAGCTGGCAGCCAACCGCACGACTGACTTTGAATCTTGGTCTGCGTTTGGAGAATGAAGATGTTCCGTCGTTCACCGAAAATGCCCAGGCGATCAAGTTCGGCTGGGGCTCAAAGCTTGCCCCGAGATTGGGCTTTGCTTACGACGTTTTCGGCGATGGCCGCATGAAAGTATTTGCCAGTTATGGTCAATTCTACGATCGCTTCAAGTATCAGCTTCCGCGCGGTTCATTTGGTGGCGACAAACTTCTTCGCTACTTCTTCCCGCTCGCGGATCCGAACTACACAACTTACACCAGGGCTTACTCGTTGGCGCATACTCTGGTTGGACCACTTGATTTCCGTGTTCCTTCCAACGATCCGGCCGACAACCGCGTCGATCCTGATCTGAAGCCTGCGCGACAGACTGAGTTCACGGTTGGTTCGGAATATGGATTGACTAACGAGTGGGTTGTTAGCGGTCGTTACACCCGTAAGAACCTCGATCGTACGATCGAAGACGTTGGCTTCATCGATGGCGCCGGCAATGAGAACTTCTTCATCGCCAACCCAGGTATGGGCCTTGTCTCGCAGCCCTTCGCGCCGGGCCTGCCGGCATCACCATTGGCAAAACGTCTCTACAACGCCATGGAATTGCGTTTAGACAAACGTTTCTCCAACAACTACTTCTTTAATGCGAGCTACACCTATAGTCGCTTAACCGGTAACTACTCTGGTCTATCGAGTTCAGATGAGCCGGATGCGTTGGGCATTGGACGTTCAAGTCCAAACGTCAACCGCTTCTTCGATCTGCCGTTCCTTGGCTTTAACACGAACGGACAGCCGGACAATGGAGTGTTGGCGACCGATCGACCGCACGCATTGAAGTTGTTTGGTTCGTACACACTCGACTGGAAAGACTTTTTCGGACACCAGTTGGATGGTTCAGGCTCAAACAGTACTGAGTTTGGCGCGTCGTTCATCGGTTTGAGCGGAACGCCGTTGTCGACTCGAGTACAACTGTATGGCGCCTACACCTTCCTGACGACGCGTGGAGATCTGGGTCGCACCCCGACATTCACGCAGACTGATTTCCAACTGACTCATACACTCAAGTTGGCTGGTGACGGACGTTATGCATTGAAGTTTGATTTGAATCTTCTCAATGCCTTTAATGAGAACAACGTCTTGAGTGTCTGGACGCAAGTTTCTCCAGACTCGTTGACGGCAGCAAACTTTGGAATCAGTAATGCCAATGGATTGGGTGAGTTGAATACCTTCCGTGCAGTATTTAATGGCGGGTTGACGAACCAGATTCTGGCTGGACTGGCTAATCACAGTATCGCTCAAGATGCGCGGTTCAATCAGCCGCTCACGCGACAGATACCACGCCAGATCCGCTTCGGATTCCGATTTGTGTTCTAGTTAGTTTTTGAATTGCATTACCCCTTGGCCCACGCGCCCCGACCGCGTGGGCCTTTTTATATTCCTCAATCCTGCCTCGGTTACCTGAAGCCCTCCTCTACACTGCACAACCTCTTCTGCCGGACCGCGCGCGTCCTCGCGGGCCAACTTTCAACACAAGCCCCTATTATTTTCCATGAAAAATAAAAGGGGCTTCCCAGCTGGATAATTCTGAGAACTTATCTCACTTGGAAGAGCTTTGTTGGCGGAGCTTTTGAATGAGCTTCTTTATTAGCTCGGCATCTCTCGCATCGGGTTGGACCTTCAGGAAGATTTCCAGCTCATCGGCTGCTTCTTTGTATCTTTTCAACTGATTGAACAGCAATGCCAGTTGCCAGTGCGCGTCAGGCAACTTCGAATCTGCCAACTGGTCAGCCCTCTTCAGCGACGCTTCCGCTTCATCCAACTTACTCGTCTGACGCAATGCAATTCCCAACCACAGGTTTGCATTGATCGATTTGTCATTCAGTACAATGGCTCGTCTGAAAGACTCGATGGCAGGTTGCAATTGCTTTAGATTGTATTGGGCCACACCCAGCGCAAAGCTACTGTTGTATGCCCTGGCGTTGATCTCCAGTGCTTTGGTCAGAACCGGAATCGCCGGTTCATACTGCCGGTCCTTTACCTGCTCTGAACCTAACAGCTCCAGCGCATCAAAGTACTGCGGATAAATTTCAAGCGCGTTTTTGAGAGTCGCAAATGCTTCCGGTCGTTTGTTTGGTTTATCCAGCAGATCCGATGCCTTTTGATATAGCTTCCTCGCCTGGTCGGGTACATCCTGGGCAAAAATAACGCCAGACTTTCCCGTTGGACCAGCCGCGCGATTAGTAGTCAGGACAAACTCAATCTCTTCAAAAGCGGCGCCAAAACCATGCGGTCTGGTTAGCTCTACTCTTTTTGTTTGACTGACGTAGTTTGTACCAGAGGTCTGCACCCTGACTTGAAAGCTTCCGTCTGAAAGTTTACGGAAGATAAACAATCCTGACCCGTCAGTCTTTACCGTTTGTATGACAGAATCAACTTCGTTGAGCAGCTCAACTCTTACGTTGGATACAGGATTTCTTTGATTGTCTGAGACGTGACCGCTAATCGCGTTGGTGTTCTGCTGAAGAGCAAATGCGGTACTAGTCTGTGCGTTGTAATAGAAGGTAGCTATCAGAGCCATTCCGGCGAAACAGGCGCGTGAGAGCGGGAAGAAACTTGACGCCAGAAAGGAACTTGAAAACATGTGCACAACTACCTCTCAGCTTCTAACTGGATCATTCAAGCACCAGAGTTTATCACTATGCGAAGTAGTCCGCCCCCAGACCCGACCAAATAGATCGAGCGTCTGTGACGAACTGGCCCCAATCCGTGACGAGCAGGCCAATCAGAGCGGACCCACCACATAAGATGGAATGGTTCACTCGGCCGTTCGAAGAGAAATAGTTTGGTCAGAAATTGACAGTAACCCCTTTCCATTTCCCATTTTTCATTTCTCATTTTTCATTTCTCATTTTGGATGGAGCACGGAGCATGGAGCATGGAGCATTTACGAATAGTCACGTCACCAGAATCCCACAGTCAGGAAGGGTGGCAAGCGGACCGAAGACTCAACTTCCATAGTCAGAAGCAGCGACGCCCCCGCTGACTCACCCTGCTAAACCTGATTTGAAGAAGGAGATTTAGAATTTTGCAGAGTTTGTCTGTTGGGAAGTAAGAGCGGGGGCGTCGCTGGGCTCGAGTTGGGAACTTGAGTCTTCGGTCCGCTTGCCACCCTTCCTGACTGTGGGATTCTGGTGAGGTGACTATTCGTAATGCCAATCAAATGAAAAATGGGAAATGATAGATGGAAAATAAAAGGGCCTTCAGAACCGCAGAGGGACGCGGAGTGATTTGACCGCTATTTGCGGGAAGTATATAGTCCACATCGATTCAACCAACCACTATTCAGGAGTTTCCCCCCATGCCAACTAAGAAATCGGCCACCAAAAAATCCACCAAGAAAACGGCGACCAAGAAATCAACCGCTAAAGTCGAACTCGACGCCGATACCGTTCACCAATTTGAATCCACTTTGCGTGATGGCTTGGTTGCGTCGAGCGCCGTGATGTCCACCGATAACGCGAAAGCTACGCTACAGAGCTCTGCCAAAGTTGCGCTCGATCCCGCGACTGTGGCTCGCATGTCCGAAGTGCTTCGCAAAGGCCTGGTAGCGTCACACGCGCGCGGAGCCGCTGAAAACAAAGCACTCGACAAATTGACCGGTAAGGTGAAGGCGGGACGCTCCAAGTCAAAGAAGGCGAGATAACTTGCCTCGGACGTTTCGTTTCAGTTCGAGCCTCCGAACACAACCTCTTAGCGTAACTCTATCTCGTGCCCGAGCTGTCGCCAGGCAGCTCGGGATTTCTCGCGTTACTGACATCACCCGACTCGACTGCATTGGCGTTCCAGTCTTCGCCAGCATTCGCCCGCAAGCACTCCCCGGCTCACTCTGTGTCAACGCAGGAAAAGGCGTCACCGTTGCCGAGGCGCGCGTCGGTGCATACATGGAGGCCGTCGAGTACGCCTTCGCCGAATACAATCGCGCCTCTTTAAAAGTACACATGGTAAGAGCCCGCGACGTCTACGAAGGCCCAGGCAGACCGGATTCGATCCTGGAGTTTTGCCCGGTGATGGGCGTTGAGATTGATCTCGATGGTCCAATCGCTTGCGTCGAAGCGACCGACATTAAGTCGGGTGAAAAGTTTTTGACTCCAGCTGAGTTGACTTTCCTGCCGTTCCCGCAAGACCTGGGAGGCGGCGTGTACTTTGGTTCGAATTCCAATGGACTATGTTCGGGAAACACTGTTCTCGAAGCCACGGTCCATGGTCTCGCTGAAGTCATCGAGCGAGATATCTGTTCGTTCCAGGCCTTTAAAGATCAATCAGTCCTCGTGCCTAACAGTTCGCTGCCCTCAAATCTCAGAAAGATCGACTCAAGACTCGCAGCCGTTGGCATGAATTTATATGTTCGCTATCTCGAGAACGTCTTCGAAGTGCCTTACTTCATGGCCGTTGTCGCTGAGACAACGACGGACGATCCTATCTACGTCAGCGTGGGATACGGCTGTAATTTGTCGAGCGAGATTGCTCTCACGCGCGCGGTTTGTGAAGCAATGCAAAGCCGGCTGTCATTCATCCATGGTGGACGTGATGACCTGGTGGATCGCTACGAGCGTTTTAAAGACTGGACTCATCAGGCGCGCGCCGCTTATGCCGGAAAGTTACTCGCAGAAGTTTCGCGGAACGGTTCCCACCTGCCGTTCGGAAAGATTTGTCGCCGGTCTGAAATTCCTGTTGATCTCGAGGAAGCCCAGGAGAAATTGTTAGCGACGTTTGCGAGAAATGGTTTCAAGCATGCTTTAAGAGTGGTCTATACACCGAAAAACTTTCCCTTGCAGGTTGTTCGCATTCTGGTTCCGGGTCTCGAGTGCTTCAACGAGACGACCGCGCGAGTTGGCGTGCGGCTGAGAAACTATGTCAGAGAGCAAATCTAACTGTCTGATCTTTGCTGGTCCGACATTGTCGGGTGTCAGTACGGCGGAAGCTTTAAAACAGGAACGCATCAAGGTGCTACCGCCCGTCAAACGCGGCGATGTGGACAAGCTGCTTTCGTCTCGGCGGCCGGGAATAATGGCGCTTGTTGATGGACAGTTCCAGCAATGCCTCTCGGTTGGTCATGCAGAAATTCGTTCGGCGCTGGATGCGGGTTGGCAGGTTTGGGGGCTATCGTCGATGGGTGCTATCCGGGCGTATGAAATGCGGGAGATGGGTGTAAAAGGATTCGGCAAAGTATATAAGTGCTTTTGTGATCGGGTGGATTTTAGGGATGATGAGGTTGCGTTGCTGCATGAGTCTGGTCCACCTTATCGCTCGCTGTCTGAGCCGCTGGTCCATATTCGGTTGTGGTTGAAAGAGTTGAGGCGGCTCGGGTTGATTAAGCAGCGGGAAGAGAAGCACCTGGTCCAATCGTTGATGAATCTCTGGTTTGGCGAGCGCACTCTCGAGCGTGTCCGTTCAATGGTCCAGGGGATCGTTCCGAAGAAGATGCGCCAAGTGGATGCAACCCTTGTCGACTTTGACCGCTTCCGCCTGAAATCCCACGACCTCCGCCTCTTCCTCCACCAACGCCCCTGGCTCCAGAATCAATAAACCCTGGTATCGCCCAACTCCCCAGAATCCCGCAGTGGGGAAGGTGGGCAAAGCGACATATCCATTCACCTGCCACAGTCGAACCAGAGCGACGCCCCCGCTCTTTGCTTTGCGTCCCTCCGCGAATCCTCTGCGTCCCTCTGCGAATCCTCGGCGTCCCTCTGCGATGCTTTTACTACTTACCAAATTGAGTCTCCGAACAGACGCCGAGTGACGCAGAGATCCGCGGAGTGACGCAGAGCAGACTGCCACAAGATGGAAATTCACTTCAACAAACCGATTTGGCGCATGAGGTCGAGGGAGCGCTGATCGGAACGGAGAGCATCAAACTGAGGATCAATCTTCAGATACACAACATAAGGGTCGCGCTCGCGAAACGCCCGGTCCAACCATTCCAAAGCCTCTTCCTTATTCCCAAGCCGCGCATAGATACTCGCCATGGTATAAGGCGATCCTTTTGCGCTCTTAGCATATTCAAGTTGCTTCTCCCAGTAACCCTTCGCCCCTGAGGCCGCATAAGCCGCCTTCAGCTCCGCAGCTTTCTTCGCCGCCTGCTCCGGTTGCTCGCCCGACAGTGTCGCAGCAGTTTGAGTAGCTCCAATCGCTTCCGCATACATCCCTTTTTCTATGTACGCATTTGCGAGATATCGGTACGAGCGAACAAAGTTCTGGTCCATTTCTACGGTCTTACCAAGCTGTACAATCGCATCATCGTAACGGCGCGCCTTTATATATGTGTCTCCGAAAACCGCGTTGATGATCAGCGACAGTGGATCGAGCTCCTGTGCACGCTTGATCTCCTTCAAAGCCTCCTCGTGACGGCCCATCACCGATAGATACTGCGCGTACCAATGATGCCCGGTCGCATAATTTGGATTGAGTTCAATCGCTCGCTTCAACTCATTTTCAGCGCCGACAAAATCCCACTCCGAATCGACCTTCACACCGCCAAGCGCAGCATGAGCCTCAGCCAGAGTGTCATCGAGCTGCAATGCCTGTAACGCAGCTGCTTTTGATTTCGGATGAGCTTCCTGCGACGGAATATTCGTGTAGTCGGGCAGTACCAGGTAGCACTCCGCCAATCCCGAATAAGCGAGCGCATAGCTGGGATCAATTGCGATCGCCTCATTGTAATATTCGATACTCTTGTTGAGGTCCGCCGCGGTTCGTTTGTTCCAGTGATAACGTCCCTTTAGATAAGCTTGATATGCCTCAGCATTTTCCGTGTAGCGCTTCACCACGCGCTTTTGTTCTTCGCCAGTAAGTTTTGAGCGCAGGTTCTCAGAAATGTCTCGCGCTATATCTGATTGGACCAGCAGGATGTCTGACAGTTGTCGCTCGTATCGTTCGCCCCAGATGCGGTGATTGTTGGAGGCGTCGACTAATTCAGTACTAATCGAAAGAGTGTCACCTCTCTGGGTGATTCGTCCGGTCAACACCGCTCGAACCCCGAGCTCTTTCGCGACTGCCTGCGGATCAATCTCCCGTCCCTTGTATCGAAACACAGAACTCCGAGCGATCACTGCCAGATTTGGCAACTGTGAAATGCTGTCGATGATGCTTTCCGTAATGCCGTCAGATAAATATTCGGTGTTGGGATCGACGCCAACATTTACAAACGGCAACACTGCGATCGAGTCGATCGCCGGCCTGGCGGTCCGTCTTGAATAAAAGTAGCCGGCGACTGCGATGGCCAGGATGAGAGCACCGACACCGGCGAGTACCCACTTTATTGACGACCTCGAACTTCTCGTACTCGGTTCCGCTGCCGTGTTGGTGACAGTTGAGCGCGTCGTCTGAGCAGTTTCAACTACCGCTTGTCGTGATAGCGAAGCAGAGGAAGTAAGACGTTGGTGTTCAGCACTCAGCTGCAACTCCAGACGCAGACTCTCGAGATCTACCGCGAGGTCTTTAATTGTGTGATAGCGTTTTTCTCGGTCCTTAGATAAAGCTTTCCTGATTATGCGTTGGAGTTCAGGCGGAATGGGCGGCTCGCGATCTGGCAAGCGTGCGGGCTCGCGATCGAGGATGGCGACAATTAGATCACTGCCGGTTTCGCCAGTGAATGGAGGATAGCCCGCGAGCATTTCGTAAAGCACCACTCCGAGACTCCAGACGTCGGTGCGTGTGTCTACCGGAAGTCCTCGCGCTTGCTCGGGCGACATGTATTTGCCCGTTCCCACGATAACATTCGCTTCGGTTTGGATCATCGTGCTGGATGACGCACCTGAGTCAGTCAAACGACGCTGCATTGACTGGTCTGTATGTTTTGCGAGACCAAAATCGAGGACCTTCACGATATGGTCGCGGCGCCGCAGCATTATGTTTTCGGGTTTTATGTCGCGGTGAACAATTCCCGCTTCATGAGCAGCAGCTAAAGCCTCGGCCACCTGAGATCCGATTCGCAGGACTTCGCTGTACGGCAAAGGACCAGCCGCCAGTCTTGTTCGCAACGTGTCGCCGTCCACGTACTCGGTCGCGATGAACTGGAGCGATTCATGCTGTCCGATTTCGTAAATGGTGAGCAGGTTCGGATGATTCAGCGCGGACGTAGTTTTTGCTTCCTGGGAGAAGCGGCGCATGCGTTGCGGGTCTGACGCCAGGTCAGAAGGCAGGACTTTCAGGGCGACGGCGCGACCCAATCTAGAGTCGTGAGCGAGGTAGACCTCACCCATGCCGCCTTTACCGAGGGGAGACTTTATTTCATAGGGGCCAAGAGAAGTGCCGGGCTCTAACATAGTTACGAGGCGTGACTCCGTAACAATACTAACCCACTTCTCGTCTCGCAACCCTTCGGAGTACGAGAGCCCGGCATGGTGTTGTTATATCGGGACCCAACCCGTTAAAAAACTAACTAGCTGCAGCAGCCTGATCCGCCACCTTGACTTCCGTGACACCTCCATCGGCCGAAAATGGCATCCGGATGGCCCCCTGGATCCACTGGTAAATCTCGTTTGTGATCAGTAAGCCGCGCCTAAGATTCTGTGCTTGTCTGGAGACATGAATCGCGTGTTGCCTGGTGACATCTTCAGGAATTGTCTCGAGGGTCCACGTTGGCGAGCCACTATTTCCCGGCCAGGTGTCGTGAGTGTAGATGATTGTATTAGTACTAAGATGGACGCCATTCACTTGATCGCGATCCGTATACATTTCGCCGCGCCTTGGCCCTGGATAGCCAGTTAGATTGACAAATTCCTCGATGATCTCCTCTCCGGTAACAACCGGCACAAAATAGAAAAAGTTTTGGGGAGGAGCGAACGGAATTGCGAGGCGGCAGATACCAACATCCCATGCGTCCTCACCCTTTTTAAAACGGCTCGGATAAAACGCATTTGAGACGAGCGAACCTCCTGCAGGAGGATCAGTTGTCCTGGCCTGGTTGTATCCGGGATAGAAAAATATTCTGTCAGCATAACCGTGCGGTGGGGGATCCGTATCCGCGTCCACCAGATTATGGGCACAGGTCAAGATATGATGTGCGTCAATTAAGGAGCCGCTCCCATATGCCCATTGTTGGTTTGTACTCCATCTCATTGCCATGTAACCGATGGCGCTGTACGGAGGCATCGCTGAATTACCTACTCGTTGCATGTCGTTTCTCCTTTGTTATCGACTCTCATTCTCCCCAGGCTTTAGCTTGGGATCACGCAAAATAGTCAAACTCCTCAACCGTTTTAACGGTTTACCTGTTCTTCAAATCCTGACCAATTTGACGAGAAAAACGGTTGCCGAATCCGCCCTCTGCGCGCTGGACCCCCAAGCTCAAGCTTAGGGAGAATGAAAGGGTTGAGTTTTCACACAATCTCTTCAGCACGGCGTTGGAGAACTGCTGAATGATTTTGAGTCTCTTGTTCTTGTATTTCGCCTTTTACGCTCGCGGGACAATCGATTCCCACCGACTCCGTTAGAGGATTGGCCACAGATGCCAGTTCGGATTTGGTTCCATCGGCAAGAGCTCACACATGAACGCAAAGTATTCCATCTGCGAAATTTCAATGGCGCCAGGCGCTGAGCCCTGCAAGTTTTTTGTTTCTTCCGAACCTCCCAGCCCAAAAGGTCCAAACGATAACCACGTGGATTTGTCAGACTTTGCGCTTGGTCCGTCGCTCAAAAATTTTCCAACAGTTTGACTGTCAACTTGCTTGTTCCGAACAAACAACACTTCTTTCGGAATCATCACCAGATGGCCAACAGGTTGTGCGGCCCCGTCCGAAAGCGGATAACCTGCAAATGGATCCAGCGGAGTGGAATCGGCCCACTTCCAGTCGTTGCTATTGAGCAAATACGCAGCAAACCAGGCGCGGTCAATTGCCAGGCGAACCATCTCAAAAGTTATTCGAGTACCTGTAAGCGGAATTTCTGCTACCGGGACGGCGCGCCGGTCAGAAGCTCGTCGCTCCATCAGAGGCATGGTGGCCTCCGATTCTCCAAATTCAATTTCATACCTTAACCACGAATCGTCAGAAGCGAATGCATTTCCTGGCAGCAGTGAAGTCCAATAGAATTCTCCCAGCCTGCTGATGTACGGTTGGCCCATCAGCTCGCGGAGGGTTTGTTTGGTGAGAGCCGGATCGCGACGAGAAAGCTCTTCCACCTTTGCGTAATTTGCTTCGTACTCGGAACGATGCCCTTTAAGTTCCCACTCTTGACGAGTGAGTTCGACCTTGTCGTAGGCTGCCTTCAGTTTTTGTTCGTAATCTTTTGGCCGATCGCCGACCGGCATGTATAACCAGGCTTCATATTCGCTGTCGGCGTTGTAAAAATCCGTTCGGAAGCTCCAGTAGACTGCGAAATTCTCAGCGCAATATTCGCGAGCTTTGCGGAGTTGTTTCTCCTCCTTTTTCGTAATCGAAATCGGGGGTGGAACATAGTGGTCCAACCAGTAAGTGTATTCATCGACAAGTTGGTTGGAGGTGAAGAACCAACGACCCTGGAGGTCAAAGTCCGGAATCGAATTGACCAGACGGGCGAAACTGTAGGCCTCGTCCAGTTTTGAAGGATCGTCGAGAAATTCGAACCTGTCGACGCTGGTGGGCAGGCCGCCATAAGGAAAAGCGAGATATGGTCGTTGATACTCGCTGTGATGCTCCAACAATAACTGGGTAAGGTAGTCGCGAATAGCCTTATCAGCATCCCCATCCGCTTCAATTCTTATTCGCAATGGAGGCGCCTGTGTTGTCGTACGTTCTGTACTAAGTGGGCCATCGGGCGGAGATAAACTCCGCCCGTACCCAATTGCTGTAGACGCGTTATCGCGGTCTTGGTTATTCACTGCCAGACCCCGCCGCAGTAAGCTTCTTGTCCCACAATGCCCAGTTTGGATTTGGTGTCATCGGCATTAGCTCTGAGAAGAACCCGATGATCTGCGGTTGATTGCACGTGATACCGTCTGCTTCCTCGACAAAATCATAGCTCTTAGTCCCATTTGAGGTTTCGACGGAGCCTTTAATCTTAAAGAGTCCCCAGCCTGCCTCGGCCTTGCTCTGGGTTGCTAATAGCGATTCCTTATTGGCGGTGGATGACATGTCCAACTTTACAGTCAGGTTGCGAGCGAAGATGGCTTCGGTTGGAATCATCGGGAGGTTGCCCTGTTCAGGGGGAATCTTGCCATCCGAAAATGGATTTCCACCCGTGGGATCTTCCTTCGTCGAGTTCCGCCACTTCCAGCCGCGGCCGCGTAGGAGGAAGGTCGAGAACCACGGCCGGATGATCGGCGCGCGCAGCAACTCAAACTCGATCTTCATATTGCTGATGTCGGTTTTATGTTCGGCATATTTCTTTTGGCCCTCGTGTTCGGCACTTGCACTCCAGAGCAAAGCGCCGTAACTCGCTGAGCCGCCCCAGCGATAACTATCATTCTGCTCATACTCGTGAACTTCATTGTGGTAGAACGAAAACTTGGGCCACTCAAAGCCAGTGTCGAGCAAGTTGGTGGGCATTATTCGAGTGGGATAGTACTCACCGAGCGGAGAGGTTAAGGGCTGGCCCAGTTTGGTCCTCAACGTCTCTTTGGTACGAGTTGGATCGCGTTGAGAGAGGTCCTGAACGATAGCGTAGTTGGTGTCGTACTTTCCTCTCTGACCTTTGATATTCCACGCTTTGTCAGCAGCGTCCATCTTGTTCTTGGCCAGCGCGAGTTTGGTCCCGTAGTCGGGCGGGCGATCGGCCTCGGGCATCACAACCAGGGTGTACCAGGATACGTACGTATTTTGAAATTCGCCCTGATACTGCACATAGTTGTCGTAGTTATTCAGGATGAACTTCTCAGCGTCGTCGAGTTTCTTCTGTTCTTCAGGAGTGAGAGAAAATGGTGGTGGTTCATACTGGTCCAGCCAGTTGGTATAGATTTCCGACAGGTTGGTGGTGCTTTCAACCCAATCTCCGACACCGAGTGGGACGCTGTCGGCTAATCGTTCAAAGGTGAATGCTTCGGTGGTGTATTTGGCTTCTTTCAAAAATCTCAACGTAAAATCTGATTGCGGTAGGCCGCCAGGAGCGTAGGAGAGAAATGCGGCGGGTGGCGTCTTTTCGCCGGTAAGAATTTTGAACACTTTGGCGCGCAATGCATCAGCGGCATTCAAATTATTTTCAGCCATGGGATTTTCCTTTCTCTTTGACAGGTAGACCTCCGGTTGAGCCTGCGAAGTCCAGGCGTTTTGAAAGTTCAACCGGATCCGCAAGCGGGTGCGGTGTCGGAGTTACTGTGATGTTGAAACGTTGGTGGTTGCGCTCGCAGCTGGTCCAACGTAAGGGGTTTTGAGTACCCGCGGGGCCAAGTTGGTCACGGGTATGTGTTTCCAAAGCGCGCGGCCGGGCGTGGCGAACGAGGAAGCGCGAATGTGTTGCGTTGAGAATGGTCCAAGAGGCACGACGGGATATCTATCTCGTCGAAACTTGAGCCATTGTTAACCCTGTTGACCTGAATCTACGCGAGGGGTTTAGTGCGAACTTTAAAACATACAGAAGCTCGAAGGCTTGTAACTGGCGAGTAACGCGAGGGCTACAACTCGTGAGAAAACAGCCTTACTGTTTGGAACGCCCGCAGAATATTCCTGACTATTATAAAAGTCAATATCCTAATTTTGATCTTCTTGGCGTTTCCGCGTCTCTCAGTGATCTTCTTTCACCGCCGAGACGCGGAGACGCCGAGCCAAACACTCACCTTGACTCTAACTCTTTCAACTCACTGGTTGGGGCCAACAACTTCCGCGATTTTTCGACCAATAGATCCTTCTCCAACTCTATCTTCCCAGTGGAAGCCCCAACCTTGATTACGTAACTCCCACTCTCAGCTATCCACGACGAACTTTTCACATCAAACGACGCCAGATCTCTTCCCGTCAAAGTAAACCTCATAACCTGCGACTCTCCCGGCTTCAACAACCTCGTCTTCGCAAAGGCTCTCAACTCGCTCTCCGGATTCTTCCACTTCTTTCCTGGGGCGCTCACGTAAAGCTGGACCACCTCTTTACCCGGCGTCTTCCCGCTATTCGTGACAGCTACACTCACTATCACTTTGTCCTGAAACTTTCTGGAGCTGAGTTTTAAATCTCCATATGAAAAATTGGTATACGACAATCCGTAACCGAACGGATAAGCAGTCTTAACTCCAAAAGTCTCGTAATACCGATACCCCACAAATATTCCTTCATCGTATAAAGCCTCAGCCGGTTTTCCCGCGAAGGGATTAACAATTAACGGGGTTGCTCCAGGGATTTCTCGGCCGGGAAAGGTCTTTGCTGATGGCACATCGGTGTAAAAAACTGGAAACGTAGTCGCCAACTTGCCTGAAGGATTGACTTTGCCAGTCAAGACATCAGTGATTGCGTGCCCACCCTCTTGTCCGGGCAGCCACGACACCAAAACAGCGTCAACCTTGTCACGCCAGCTGGTAGTTTCGATTGGTCCCCCCACATTCAACACCACAATTACTTTCTTACCCTTCGCGTGAAAAGCTTCTGAAACACTTTCAAGGAGCGTCGTTTCAGCCAACGTGAGCATGAAGTCGTCTTCAACTTTTCGATCAACGAATTCGCCCGTGTTTCGTCCAAGAGTGAGTACGGCTAAAGCTGACGTGCCGGCGAGTTGCTGGAGCCGTTCCATCGCGACAGGCATTTCGGCGATCGGCGCCGGCATCATGAATGGAGCAGTGGGCGGTCGTTTTGCTTTCTGGTCCGTAATGAACTGCATGTAGGTCTGTTTAAACTCATCATCGATCGTGAAACCGCTCGCCGTTAAACCCTGGTCCAACGACACAATGTATTTCTTATTAACATCACCGCTACCCGTACCTCCGGCAATCAGATCGTACGAAGCATTTCCAAACAGAGCCACTTTCGACGCCGCCAGCGGCAACACGTTGTTGTCATTTTTGAGCAGGACCATTCCTTCTGCTGCGGTTTCGCGAGTCACCCTGGCGCTGGCCGTCAGGTCTGGTTGGTTCGAATAGTTGTTACTCTTAAAAGCCGGTGATTCCAGTATGACGTTGAGTACTCGCTCGACATTCTTGTTCAATTGTTCGTCGGTTAGACTCCCATCGTTGAGGGCTTTGAGAATCGCCGCTGTTTGGGCGACCACTCCCGGCATCAAGAGATCATTCCCCGCGCGCAGTTGTGTGGCCGCATCGTTTCCGCCGAACCAATCCGACATAACAAGACCTTTAAAGCCCCATTCATCGCGTAGCAAGGTCGTGAGGAGATCTGTGCTCTGCGACGTGTACGTTCCATTGACGAGGTTATAAGAAGACATCACGGTCCATGGTTGAGACTCTTTGACTGCGATCTCGAATCCTTTGAGATAGATCTCGCGCAGGGCCCGTTCGCCAATCACAGAGTTCGACTGCATGCGGTTGAACTCCTGGCTATTCACCGCGAAGTGTTTGATAGAAGTGCCTACTCCGTTTGTCTGCACACCTTTGACAAACGCAGCGGCCATCTTGCCGGCGATGAGTGGGTCCTCAGAATAGTATTCAAAGTTTCTACCACCGAGCGGATTGCGCTGAATGTTGAGTGCGGGTGCAAGAAGAATGTCGATCCCGAAATCGCGCACTTCGCGTCCCATCGCTATACCGACGCGATTGGCCACCTCGGTATCCCATGACGAAGCAAGTAACGTGGCGATTGGAAAGCCGGTTGCATAGTAAGTTTTTGATGGATCGTTTTTCCTCACCGGATCGATTCGCACACCGGCTGGTCCATCAGACAAGGTGAGGGAAGGAATGCCCAATCGAGGAATAGCATGCGTTCGTCCTGCTGCGCCTGGAACTTTTTGCGGTACCTTTTTATCTTCTTCCGAAGGCTCGGGCAGTCCGGGAATATCAGCTGTGAATCCCATTCCCACCACGAGCGTCACTTTCTCCTCTCTGGTCATGGCTCTTATCACGTCTTTGACGCTGGCTTTGCCAAGCTGCGGGGTTTTGGTCTGGGTTTTTGGAGCCTGGAGGGTAACGAGAATGATCGTGGCGGCAATCGCCCACTTTACAAGAGAGTTGCGCTTTAGCATTTCGATGCGTACCTGTTCCAAATTTTGATTGATTGAGACTTGCGCGTACCTTCCACTGACTCCACAAATAAGTCAAGGTCTCGATCGACTTTCTCTGCGCCACCTTTGTGCTCTCAGTGCCTCGGTGGTTGAAATCTTCGGCCTTATGTCTAAGCACCGAGACACTGAGAACACTGAGGTAGCACAGAGAAGGTTCGAGTATGTCACGTCGTCATTTGCACCGAGCGTTGCAAGGCCTCGAGGCTTGCCGCGGTTCACAGAATTTGTGCGCGACACTCAGCAGATAGGGCAGGGCGTTGTTGTGGGGGCCGTTGGTTGGGAGCAGAAGTTGGAACAGAACAAGCAAGCATTCGCTGCGGCGTGGGTCGTGCGACCTGAATTTCTAACTGCGCATCCTGAAACACAGACCGTTGATCAGTATGTCGATTCACTCTTTCTGAATTCCGGAGCTGCGCCGACTACACAGGAACTCTTCAATGCAATCACACCCTTTAGTTCGGTTCAGCATCTGATAAAATCTCTCCGTGCAACCTTAGTGTCCTCCGTGTCTCGGTGGTTAATACTCTTTCCATCTGAGGTGATTGAAGTTCAGCCTTCACCACCACAGAGTCACAAAGAACACTGAGGGCGCACAGCACGGCTTAGGCCGCAACCAAACGATCAAGTTGCGAGACCGGTCAGTACCGATTCGCGGTAGCGTCGGGTGAGTCTCAAAATGCTGACAAGTGCTTGATCCTCGAGACTCACCCGACGCTACCGCGAATCGGTACTGACCGGTCTCGCATTGCCGATCTGCTTACCTTCGAATTGGCGGGTGGAGAATAGGTTTGCTGATCAACTTTAATGTGGTCGTTCTCAAACACGGAATCCGCCGCCGCATTCTAGGCTTCGACACCTAATTTCTGTGTAACCTTTGTGCTCTCCGTGTCTCCGTGGTGGGGCGTCCTCTTCTCCAAGGCGCATGAGTAAGTGTCCGCCCTCCACCACCGAGGCACAAAGAACACTGAGGGGGCACAGAGCAGAAATTGTTCTCCTGCAATGGATGTAATACTATTGGCGCTGCCCAGATCAGTATCCAGTACCAGGAGGCTCCCCCAAAATGCTCGGCAAGACCATCTCCCATTACCACATCAAATCTCAACTTGGCGAAGGAGGAATGGGAGTTGTCTACGAAGCTGAAGACACCACTCTCGGTCGCCTTGTCGCTCTAAAGTTCCTGACACCAGCCCTGGCCGGCGACGAAAGTCTGCTGCAGCGCTTTCAACGGGAAGCACGCGCCGCTTCCTCTCTCAATCATCCAAACATCTGCACCATTCACGGCATTGAACAATTCGAGTCAGACCACTTCATCATCATGGAGCTGCTCGAAGGCGAGTCGCTTGGCGATCGCATTCGCCGTGGTCCGCTCGACATGGAATTGGTTCTAACACTCGGTATTCAGATCGTCGACGCACTCGAGTCAGCCCACTCCAAAGGAATCGTGCATCGCGATCTGAAGCCCGCCAATATCTTCGTGACTTCGCGCGGGCAGGCAAAGATTCTCGACTTCGGTCTCGCCAAAATTGACAAGGCCAATCGGCTCGCCATGGGCGCTAACGCAGATTCTGAGATAGCGACCGCACTGCGTCCTCGAGAACTGACAGAGGCAGGCGCGACGCTGGGCACCGTGTCGTACATGTCGCCGGAACAGGCGCGCGGGCAAGTCACCGATGCGCGCACCGATCTTTTTTCGTTCGGCACTGTTCTTTATCAGATGGCCACCGGAGTTCTGCCGTTCCAGGGAGAAACAACTGCGATCGTCTTCGACGCGATTCTCAATCGCGATCCGTCTCCTGTGAATCAAGTGAATCCTTCGCTTCCCGCCGACTTCAATCGGATAATTGCTACGGCGCTTGAAAAGGATCGCGACCTTAGATATCAGACCGCCACCGAACTGAAGACGGCACTCAAAAGACTCAGACGTGATCTCAACTCGTCACCTTCCGGGCGACAGGCGGCTGAGTCGAGTGCAATTCGAAATCGTGCAGCGTCAACGACATCAGAACATTCCGTTGCAGTTCTGTATTTCGAGAACCTGAGCGGCATGAAAGAGGATGAATATCTTCGCGATGGCATCACTGAAGACATCACCACCGAGCTCTCGAAGATCAAAGGATTGAAAACATTTTCGCGGGCCATGGTCCTTGGCTATCGCGACAAGTCGGTCACCGCCGGACAAGTCGGTCAGGAACTCGGTGCTTCGTACGTGCTCGTCGGAAGTTTGCGTCGTGCTGGTGCGCGCCTGCGGATCAACGCTCAACTCGTCGACTCGGCTACAGATTTTCCACTCTGGTCTGAGCGGTACGATCGTGAGATGGAGGATGTTTTTGAAGTGCAGGATGAGATTGCGCACAAGATCGCGGCGGCTCTGCGTATCACGCTGTCGCCGCAGGAGCAGCAGGCGCTCTCTGCCAAACCGACTGAGAACCTCCAGGCTTACGATCTGTACTTGCGCGGGAGAAACTACGCGCGTCGTGTAGGCCGGCAAGATCTCCAGTTTGCTCTGCAAATGTATGAGAACGCGGTTGCGCTCGACCCGGACTTCGCACTTGCACATGCCGGAGTTGCAAAAGTTTGCGCCGAGTATTTCTACCACTTTGAGCGGCAACAGCAGTGGATCGATCGGGCCATCATTGCGACCCAGCGGGCGAGTGCGACCGGACACGAGGCGCCCGAGATTGAGTGTGCGAAAGCGTGGGTGTTGTTCGCCGAAGGGAATTACGACGAGGCTGTGAACAGGACGCGAAAGGCATTAAGCCAAACTCCCGATCTGGACGGCGGCTACTACGTGCTGGGACGGGCCCTTTTCGCTGCCGGTCGATATCAGGAAATCGTTGACATGATCGAAGAGGCGATGGCCCATGCCGGCGAGAACTACAACACCAGCGTTCCTATTCACAACGCGCTCGGCGCACTCGGGAAGAAGGAAGCCCTGTCGAACTTTACTCATCGCGAGATCGCCATCTATGAAGCACAGATAAAGAAAGTGCCTGAGGATGCACGAGCACGCATCTTGCTGGCTGGTAACTACGCCATGCAAGGACGGTTCGACGAAGCGAAGCGAGAATGTGACATGGCGATGATTCTGCGTCCCGACGACACAATGATTCTCTACAACAGCGCGTGCGCTTTTTGCGAGATGAACAATCTCGATGACGCGTTGGTGGCGATTAAGAAGGCTTGGGAAGCAGGTTTCAAAGATGCGACTTGGACCAGGCAGGACCCCGATCTTCAACTCCTCCACGGCCACCCCGATTTCGAACGCCTGTATCCACCAGTGAGCTGAGATTCAGGTCAGTTTCTTATTCGTTTTATTAAATCCAACGCCGAAGGTGTTCGCAAATTCCAGCCCAGGGTTGAGCTTTGGCAACCCTGGGACAAAGAAGTTCGGATATTTCATTAAACCCTGAAGGGGTTCGCTAACGCACCAATTCTTTCAGGGTACCCCATCGTAATCAGCCACTTGATCCCAGGGTTGCCAAAGCTCAACCCTGGGACAAAGAAGTTCGGATATTTCATTAAACCCTGAAGGGGTTCGCTAACGCACCAACCCTTTCAGGGTACCCCATCGTAATCAGCCACTTGATCCCAGGCTCGCCAAAGCTCAACCCTGGGACAAGAAGTTCGGATATTTCATTAAACCCTGAAGGGGGTTCGCTAACGCACCAACCCTTTCAGGGTGCCCCATCGTAATCAGCCACTTGATCCCAGGGTTGCCAAAGCTCAACCCTGGGCTGAAATTAGCGAACGCCGTTGCCGTTATCCGCCAGGCACTGATTGTTCGAATCCCAGAGCATAATTTGGTTGCGGCCAAAGCCGCGCTGTGTAATCTGCGGATTGTTTTCTCTTCACGGCCCTACTAGAATGCCGCCAAAAATTGATTCAACTTGCTTTCAGGAGGTTCAAAAATGAAAACAAGAATGATCGTTCTGACTCTGGCGGTGATCCTTGTCGCAGCGTCAGCGTGCTTTGCGCAAGATGCCCAAATGGGCACCTGGAAACTGAACGCCGCGCAATCAAAGATTGCGAACGGTGTCGTCAGGAACAACACGGTTGTCTACCAGGCCGCTGGTGACCAAATCAAAGTCACTGCAGATGGACTAAACCCCGACGGTACGCCTTCGCACGCCGAATGGACAGGAAAATTCGACGGCGCCGATTACGCGGTGACTGGTGATGCTAACTCCGACATGCGGTCGTACAAAGTAGCAAATCCCAATACGTTGGACATGAAGGGCAAGAAAGGTGGAAAGGTAACTGTCACTGGTCGAATCGTTGTTTCAGCTGATGGTAAAACACGCACCGTGACAACGAGCGGAACTACTTCGACGGGACGCAAGTTCAAGAGTATTGCGGTGTACGACAAGCAGTAACTTGGACCAACACAAACCGGGGCATCTATCGGTGGATTCTCTGCGCCTCCGCGTCTCTGCGTTAAGGTTTTTCACCGCAGAGTCGCCGGAGACGTAGAGTTTCCAATGCCAAGTCACATTAAAGTTCCTCTCTGTGCATCCTTTGTGCCCTTTGTGCCTCTGTGGTGGTGCACGCAGAGAAAGCTCTTTTCTTCCACCCCTCACGGGCTGTAAGGTTTTCCTTCTCCAAACGACCTACCTATTCTCAATACTCAAACTTATAGGTGATGAAGCCCACCACTTGATCTTCACCAGAAAGTTTCGCGGGATTAAATGTTGAGGAGCGTGCGGCCTTGATTAGATACGCCCGGAACGACTCATCTCCGTCTAGAGGACGCCAGGACATTACTCTTCCCGCTCTGTTCACGCGCACCACGACTGTGGCCGACTCTTGTTCGACCCTAACGCCTTTCGGAATCTTCGGTATCACTAACTTGCGTTCTGCACCAGCCAGTGGTCCACCTGCACTCGCCGACACATTGCTGCGCGCACTCACGTCGGTACTGAACCCAAATTCCTGTGCGGGAGGTGGCACAGTGTTGTTGGGTTTCAGGAAGCTGTAGGTAATCGTCCCCTGAATTAGCAAATCCTTGTCCTTGAGTTTCTCCGGAGCGAAAGCGGAAGCCAGCGCTGCTTTCTCGGCCGCCCTGCGCAAACTCGCATCGCCATCAAGTCCTTCCGCATTAACCACAATACCTTTCCGGCTCACTTGAATGTTTACGGTTATGGTCCCACTTGCGACCGTCGCGTCGGGCGGATACTCCGCATCGGGAAGAAATAGGTCCGTCCCGGCTAGGTCACCGCCAACCGCTGGAACTGACTTGATCGGCTTCGTCGCTGCATTAACCGGGAGCGAAGTTGGGTCGGGTTTGATGCCAGTTGACGTCCGGGTACTGACGCGAGAAGTCACGAAATGATAGGTGCCGAAGCCCAGGACCAGTAAAAGAACGACAATGCTCACCCGAAATAAAGTTCTAAAAGCAGGAGACCCTGGAGAAAGATGCGGCAGGGAGAGGTAGACTCTGCGCATTGTTTTACGCAGTTCGCTCCAGGAACCAGGTGGTACGGGTACAGCACTCGGCGCTACTGTGTTGTCGGCTAATTCGGGTCGCGAGCTCTTTGACTTGTCGTCAACCACGAGTCTCGCATCAAGGAGCTTAATAATCCGAGTATCATGTCGGGCCCAATCAGAAGCAGACAGGCCCAGCTCGTCCTGAACGTTCACATCAGCACCTGCAAGTACCAGGTACTCGACGATCTCAATTCGCTTAAAAGCTGCTGCAAGCATGAGTGCAGTTTGGTTTGCTTTGGTTGTGCCGTTAATGTCAGCGCCCTGGACCAGGATCTCGCGCAAGCGTTTGAGATCACCAGAAGCAGCAGCACGCAGGAGTTCGACAGAGGCGACGCTCATGAGTTGGGCCAATATTAGTGAGAAATCGGAAAGATTGCGAGAAGTTTTTTGCCGCGCAGTTAAATGCCCCGAGTCGAGAAGGCCCTTTTATTCTCACTCAATCCGGCCCCCCGTTACCTGAACCCCCCATCTACACCGCACAACCTCTTCTGCCGGACCGCGCGCGTCCTCGCGGGCCCACTTGCCTTGTGTTTAAATTGGCCCAGCGACGACGAGTTTGTAATCTCAATTACCGCGCACCCACGATGATTTTCTATTGACTAGCAACCCTAAATTCCCATTCCCCCAACTCTCCTTGCTCCTCAGCATCGGAGCACTCGCCGCCCTCTCCGCGCTTTCACTTCTCAGTCATCAAGCCGACGTCTCAAACTGGGGAATCATCCTCGCGATTCTGCTTCTCACTTTTTTCATCTCCTGGACCTGGACCTTATTTATTTACCTGCGCTGGAGAGACCGACGAAGCTTAGCGACTCCCACAAACCGCACAATAGATCTCGATGCATTGAAGGGAACAGTGTACGGCCTGGTCCCGGGCGGCGAATATCGAGTGATGCAAACGTTCACTGACTACTACAACAATCAATTTCAATCAGGCGAGTTACTGCATTTCAAGGAGCGTCATTTCCTTCCCTACCACGGCGGCCACACCATCATCTTCCACGAGCGGTCTCTGTATCTGCAGGAAGACACCAACGCCCCCATCCTCTCCAACTTCCCCTCCTACATCGCCTTAGTCGACCCCTAACCCCTCCCCGAAATTCTCCTCGCCGCCCTCTCCGCGTCTCCGCGACTCCGCGTTGATCTTCTTCTCCTGTCCCCCCAATCACCCCCTCCCCAGAATCCCTTATGAGAACACCTCTTAATTACAATCCCTTGACGCCCTAAACCCCGCCTTCTCCGCCTCCTCCCGCGACCCAAAATAAACTCGATTATGAAGCGAGATGTCGTTGTAATGAGGGCACCCCGGCCAGTGATAAATCATCGACCGCCTGTTCCCGATGATCTGACCACTAGCTGCCTCCTCCCCGAGTCCGCTCGCGATCCGATTCACTCCACCTTCATGTCGAAACTCCCACGGCGGAGTAGGCGACTCATACTGCCACAACCCCACCTTCGCCGCCCTCGCCTGATTCTCCGCCGCCGCATACTCCTCTCTATCGCTCGCCGTCTGTTCTTTTTCAAAATACTTGTAATGCCACGCCAGCCCCGCCTTAACCTGCTCAAGACAAACATCACGATCCTTCAGCATCACCTTTCCAACAATCCGTCCGTGCTGGTCCAATTTTTCGTACTCGACATCTACCTGCTTGCCAGCCACAAGATCCGCCAGGTGCTGACGCGAGACATTACTAAAATCCTGGCCTTTCTCCGGCGCATCGATACCCTGCAACCTCACCTTCATCGAATTGTTATGGTCGTCCCGAATCGTGATCGTATCCCCATCACTAACACCCACCACGAGGCCCTGCAGCGCCTGACCCCTCGCCCGCCTCCCTCTGCCCGACTCTCTCCCTCTCTGCGTGGACTTTGCTACCGCCGCTGTGGGTTGTTGTGTTTCTACGCTACGTGTCTCCGGCCTGACACACCCACTCGCCCACACCACCACCCACAGCAACGTCAACATCCTTGCTTTGCACACTCTCTTCTTCACCTCAGCGTCTCCGCGTCTCTGCGTTGATCTTCCTCTGTAACGTTTCACCCCGAAAACCATATTACTAATGAGCGACTCCAACTTTCGCCCGACACCCCGCGAGCCACCAACTCTTATGAACCACCCCCCATTCCATTTCACAAACAACTCAACACCTTCTCTGAACATGCTCCCCGTTGCGCAACTGCTCGCCAGCGCACACCTGGACCACCTCAGCTTCGTCAATTTCCTTACAAAAACTCGCGGCACACTCGTTGCTGATCTTCTTTACGCACGACTGTCACCGAAGTGCGCGTTGAACACCCCAAGCTTTCCCGTCCAACGCCCAGAAGTAGTCTCCGACACAGTTCAGCTTTTTCAACATTACGTACGAACCCGTGCACCGCGGCCCCCTCGCCGTCTGCACTTCACTTAGTTAAAAAAGGATTTAAATGAAACTGCCCCTCGTCTTCACTCTCTTGCTTACGCTGACCTTCGCATCGATAGCACCGGCAATAACGCTTCAGGATCCTATTGGTGGTTTAACCAACCAGGACATCCTGACGATGGTCCGAGCAAAACTTCCATCATCACTCATCATTGAAAAGATCAACTCCTCGACCTGCGCCTTCGACACGTTTCCGGGCGTGCTAGCAGAACTGAAATACAAAGGCGTGCCAGACGACGTTCTGATGGCAATGATCAAAGCTCCACATGGCGAGCGCCGCATGGTTTCAACTTTGCGCGCAACATCGCCACGTTCGGAACGTACTGACGCACCTTCTGCCGCCGAGTTCACCAATTTCACTATTCCTGACGGGACACCATTAGAAGTTGAATCGGCATTCACCATTTCTTCCGGCGAAGTCGAGGAGGGAAGTGCTGTGAGCTTCACGGTGGTCCACCCGGTGAAGATCGACGGCGTGACAGTTATTTCGGCTGGCGCACGCGCCACCGCTCGGGTCACTAAGGCGAAG
>Ga0207674_10000405_pt1 | contig 55884 bp, 58 predicted proteins | sample KBSCornC72_FD_184303 | JGI IMG/M metagenome (GOLD analysis project Ga0207674, IMG submission 184303) | Corn rhizosphere microbial communities from Kellogg Biological Station, Michigan, USA - KBS Corn C7-2 (SPAdes) (version 2) | ecosystem: Host-associated > Plants > Roots > Rhizosphere > Soil ... | reverse complement strand
GACGAAGGAGTCGAGCGACTGCTGCAGCGAGGCGAGCAGCGGCGCGACCGACGGCTCGTCGAGGCCGCGCACCCACTCGGCGAGGTCGCTGATCTGCATCGCGCAGGCGTCGGCGATCGAGATACCCGCGATCTTCGATGAGCGCGCGGCGGCGCTCAGGCGGCTGCCGCCGCACTCCGGGCAGGTGGTGAACGTGACGGCTCGCTCCACGAACGCACGGATGTGCGGCTGCATCGCCTCGACATCCTTCGAGAGCATCGATTTCTGGATCTTGGGGATCAGCCCCTCGTAGGTGAGGTTGATCCCGTTGATCTTGACCTTGGTCGGCTCCTTGTAGAGGAACTGGTTCAGCTCGTCCGCCGAGAAGTCGCGGATCGGCTTGTTCGGATCGAGGAATCCCGACTCGGTGAACACCCGCACCACCCACCCATCGGCGGTGTAGCCGGGGATGGTGATCGCGCCCTCGGCCAGCGACTTGCTGTCGTCGTACAGCTGCGCCCGGTCGATGTCGGTGACGCTGCCCATCCCCTCGCAGCGCGGGCACATGCCGCCGAGGTAGGTCTCGTTCTCGACCACGGTGCGCTCGCCGGTGACCGAGGTGCGGACGCCGCTGGTCTGCGTGGTCGGGATGTTGAACGAGAAGGCGCTCGGCGATCCGATCTGCGGCTGCCCGAGCCGGCTGAACAAGATGCGCAGCATCGCGTTCGCGTCGGTCGCGGTGCCGACCGTCGACCGCGAGTTGGCGCCCATGCGCTCCTGGTCGACGATGATCGCGGTGGTGAGCCCCTCGAGTAGGTCCACGTCGGGCCGCGACTGGCTCGGCATGAAGTTCTGCACGAAGCTGCTGTAGGTCTCGTTGATCATCCGCTGCGACTCGGCGGCGATCGTGCCGAACACCAGCGAGCTCTTGCCAGATCCCGACACCCCGGTGAACACCGTCAGCCGGCGCTTCGGCAGCTCGACGCTGATGTTCTTCAGGTTGTTCTCACGGGCTCCCTGCACCCGGATGAGGTCGTGGCTGTCGGCGATGTGCGGCATGCGTCGAGGCTAGTCGGGCACCACCGTCAGGCGTCAGGCCGGGTCGGGGGCAGCGGCACGGCGGTGCGCCGGACGTTGCGCGGCACGATCACCAGGAGCACGAGCAGCACCGCGGCTGCGACGATACCCGCGATCAGCCCGGGCACCCGCCCGAAGACCACGTCGAAAATGAGGAGCACGACGCCGGCCGACAGGATGCCCACCACGGCGACCGTGATCGAGAGCAAGCGGCTCCCCCGCTCGACGACCTCCGGCTTGTGGTGGTGGTGGAACTCGGCCCGATGTAGTCGCACGGTGGCCAACCCGAGGATCGTGCTGATGGCGGCGAGACCGACGAGCACGCCGTAGACGGAGTACTGATAGGTGTCGAGGTGCGTGAAGCGCTGCTGGAACGCGACCGTGAGCAGAAAGCCGCTGAGGATCTGAGAGCCGGTCTGCGTGACCCGCAGCTCCTGCAGGATCTCGTTCCAGTTGCGATCGGATCGCTGCGCCTCGGTCTCGGGGCGGCCATCGTCCGGGTCGACGTCGTTGGAGCCTGCTTCTGGTGTCACGTGCTCAGGATGACGCGGTCGGTCGCCCGGATCAAGCCGCCGGCGCGACGGCAGGCTCACGACGCCGCCGCGTCACCAGGTACGCGCCACCGATCACCAGTACGAATCCGACGACGGTCCAGATCGAGATGCGCTCGCCGAGCACCAGCGCTCCCGCCGCGATGGCGACGGCCGGGTTGACGTAGGTGATGGTCGTCATCCGCATCGGGCCGATCTCGGCGATCAGGGCGAACATGATGAGGAACGCGGCGGCGCTGCACACGGCGGCGAGCGCCACCACCGACAGGATCACCGGCAGCGAGGGCACCCGCGTCGGGAACGCGTGCGTGAGCGCGACCACCGGCAGGTAGATCACGGCGGCGATCGCCAGCGAGACGGCGACCACTCCGACGCCGGGGAGGTCCGACATCCAGCGGGACAGGATGGCCGGGCCGACCGCGTAACAGACGACGACCACCGCGATCTCGGCGACCGCGATCAGGTCGGAGCCCGCCACATCCAGGCCGACCAGAGCCGCGACGCCGAGCATGCCGGCGAGGATGCCGAGCCAGTTGCCCAGCGAGAGACGCGCCGGGCGTCCGAACGCGACGGCCACCGCGACGCCCACCAGCGGCACGGCGGCGATCAGCAGCCCCGCCGTCGAGCTGGGCAGCTTCTGCTCGGCCGTGCTGAGGAAGAACCAGGGGATGACGATCTCGATCACCGTGTACGCCAGAAGCGGCCGCCAGCGCTTCAGCACGACGAGCACCTGACGTCGGGCGAGCGCCAGCGGCAGCAGGATCAACGCGCCCAACCCGCAGCGGCCCAGCACGACCATCGCGGGGTCCAGTTCCTGGACCGCCACCTTGATCAGCAGATACGGGAGCCCCCAGGCGATGCCCAGGGCGATGAACAGGATGACGGCGCGACGAGTCACCCCGCCATCCTGCCGGTATCCGGCTACGGGTGGCGTGCAGTCCCGGCCAGCGAGCGTGGCAAAACTGCCGGAAGGGCAGGCTGGGCTGACTCGACAACCGGCTCTGCCACCGCCTGCGGCGTCGAGCGCCGCGCATCGCGGTCGTACCAGTGGGCGAGCCCGACCCGCAGGACGTCCAACGGCGTGCGCCAGCCGTCGCCGTGGCGGGTAGGGATCGCCTCGGTGATCGGGCCGCTGCCGAGTGCGCGGGCAGTGCAGGCATCCAATTCGTGATGGATCTCTTCGTAGTCACCGCCTGGAAGACGCACGATCCGGCCGGTCTCGAAGCCGTGGGCGAGCTGCTCGGCGTCGCGCGCCTGAAGCCCCTGGGCGACCCGGCGCGTCACGACGAATCCGATGACCGGGCCTGCGAACAGGAGCACCTGGAAGACTGTGACGACGGTCTCGAGGCCGAGGTGGAACAGGTGCGCGATCACGTCGCCACTCGCCGTACCCCACAGGACGCCGTAGAAGATCAGGGTCGCGACGCCGAGTGCGGTGCGAGCCGGCATGTTGCGCGGGCGGTCCAGCACCGCGGGATCGCCGCCGTCACCGGTGAGCCAGCGCTCGAGCCACGGGTGCACCAGTACGGCGAGCACGAAGGCGCCGACCACGGCGAGGGGGACGAGCACGGCGAGCGTCCAGGTGCGGCCGAGCCACTCGACCTCCCACCCGGCGGGCACGAGGCGCAGCGCCCCGTCGAGGAATCCGGTGTACCAGTCCGGCTGGCTTCCGGCCGATGCCGAGCCGGGATCGGACGGGCCGTCGAGCCAGACCGGGCTGATCGTGACGGCTCCGCCCACCACCATCAGGATGCCGGCGGTGATCGACGCGACCGACAGCGAGCGCGCGGCCGCCGAGGCGAACGGGATCGACCGCGGCGCCCGCGGGCGCGCCACGGGGATCCTGGTCGGTCCTGCGCGCCACGCCACCCGGGCGCGCAGGACGATGATGGCCACGATCACCACGGGGAAGACCGCGACGTGCAGCGGGTAGAGGTTCTCGATGATCGTGCCCGGGAATCCGCCGCCGAACAGCAAGGCAGAGATCCACGTTCCGACCAGCGGGATGGCGAGCACGATCCCTTCCACGATGCGCAGCCCGGTGCCCGAGAGCAGGTCGTCGGGCAGGGCGTAGCCGCTCCAGCCATCGGCCAGCACCGCCACGATGAGGAGCACCAGCAGCGCCCACGCCCAGCGCCGCGGTCCGCGGAAGGCGCCGGAGAAGAAGGTGGTGAGCAGCTGCAGGATGAGCGCCGCCGGCAGCAGCAGACCCGCCCAATGGTGCGCCTGCCGCAGCAGCAGGCCGCCCGGGACATCCATCGACAGCCTCAGCGTGGACGCGAAGGCCTTCGACACCGTCGCCCCGTGCAGCGGCGCGTACCCGCCCTGATAGGCGACCTGCTGACTCGACGGGACGTAGAAGAACATCAGGATGACGCCGGTCACCAGCAGCACGACGGCCGAACCCATGGAGACCGCTCCGAGCAGGCTGGTCCAGGTCGGCTGGATGCGGCGCTGCCGCGCCTCGGCGCGGATGCTCTGCACCGTGCTCCCCAGCCGCGTGCGCGCGAGGGCGACGGCCGCCCGTTCTGTCAGGCCAGTCCTCATGGAACCGCTCCATCCAACTCGGATATTTCGTATCCGTATTCACTCTACTCGGATATTCGGTGTCCGAGTCAAGTAGCATTCCGGAATGAAGATCTCCGCGGGTGTCGAGTGGGCGCTGCACTGCTGCGTCGCCCTGAGCGGTCTCGACCGCCCGGTCTCGGCGGCCAAGATGGCCGAGATGACCGACGTCTCGGCCAGCTACCTGGCCAAGCAGTTGCAGGCGCTCTCGCGTGCCGGCCTCATCACCTCGGTGCAGGGCAACGCGGGCGGGTACGTGCTCACCCGCGGGGCCGAGAAGATCAGCGTGCTCGACGTCGTGCTGGCCATCGAGGGCCCGACGCCCATGTTCGAGTGCACCGAGATCCGGCAGCGCGGGCCGGTGGGCGCGCCTCCCGAGGAGTGCCGCGACAGCTGCCCCATCGCGAAAGCCATGCTGGCGGGCGAGCAGGCGTGGCGCACCGCGCTGCGGGAGGTCAGCATCCAGGATCTCGCGGTCCGGATGGCGGGCAACATCAGTCCCGAGCGGATGGCCGCGATGCTGAACTGGATGCAGCCCGCGAAGTGACCCCGGTGCCGGTCGAGGGTACTAGCCTGCCGGAATGGTGACGCCCCATCAGCTCACCCGCGAGCAGGCGCGGCGCATCGCGGTGCGCGCGCAGCTGCTCGATGCCGTGCGTCCGGGAGACGTGGTCGAGGTCGCCGAGCAGCTCGGCGCGATCAAGATCGACCCGACCGCAGTGATCGCGCCGGCCGAGCACACCATCCTGTGGTCGCGCATCGGGTATGCATACGAGCCGGGGCAGCTGACCAAGGCGGTCGAGCGAGACCGGCTGCTGTTCGAGTTCGACGGCGCGTTTCGGCCGATCTCGCTGCTGCCGATGATGCTCCCGGCCATGCGGCACTGGCCGCGGCGCGCCAGCACGAAGCAGTGGCTGGAGGCCAACGACCGGTTCCGGCGGGATGTCATCGCCCGGCTGCGCGCCGATGGTCCACTGCTGGCGAGCGAGATCGACGACACCGCGCAGGTCAGCCGCCCGCCGGACGGCTGGTCGGGAGCCAACCAGGTGCCGATCATGCTCGACTTCCTGGCTCGCCAAGGGGTCGCCGCGATCGTCGGCCGCGAGGGACGACACCGCCGCTGGGACCTGGCCGAGCGGGTCTATCCGAGCGACCTGCCCGAGTACGACGCCGAGGAGGCCGCGCGCCTGCTCGACGAACGTCGGCTGCGCGCCGCGGGCATCGCCAAGCAGAAGTCGCCGTGGACACCGGTCGGCTTGGCGGGTGAGCCGGCGGTCGTCGAGGGACTGACGCAGAAGTACCGCGTCGACCCCGAGGCGATCGCCGCACTCGAGCAGGACGAGGGCGGCCGCGTCGCCTTCCTCAACCCCTACGACGGCATGCTCTTCGACCGGCCGCGCCTGCGCGAGCTGTTCGAGTTCGACTACGTGCTCGAGCAGTTCAAGCCCAAGCCGCAGCGCCGCTACGGCCTGTTCGCCCACCCGATCCTGATGGGCGATCGCTTTGTCGGGATGCTGGAGGCCGAGGTCGATCGCGACAAGAAGGTGCTCAACGTGGCCGCGATCCACGAGTTCACCGGGCTGGACGCCGAGGAGCTCGACATGGCGCGCGCCGAGATCGGCGAGCTGGCCGCCTGGCTCGGGGTGGAGCTCATCGAGCCGCGGTGAGCAGGCCGCAGCGCCGGACCGACACTCTCTGTCACCGTGTAGAGCAGCCGTGCCACTAGGAGTTCACGCGGATGATCTCCTGCTGGTACGGCGCGACGATCTCGCCCGAGATGCGGCAGTCGAGCACGAGGAAGCGCCGGGAATCGGGCGACTCGGCCTCCCAACTGCCGAGCCGGTCCAGGTCGTCGAGCGAGCGGACGATGATCCCCTCGGCACCGACCGCCTCCCCCAGCGCCGCGAAGTCAACCTCGGGGATCAGCATCGGTTCGAGCGAGAGCCCCTTGGCGCGCCCGTAGAGCGTGACCTCCGCGCCGTATGCCGCGTCGTTCCAGACGACCGCGATGCCGCGGCCGGCGGCGACCCGCACCGCGGTCTCCAGCTCGGCGAGCGCCATCAGCCCGCCGCCGTCCCCGGTGGCGAGCACGACCGTCAACTCTGGCTTCGCGCGCGCGGCGCCGGCGACCGACAGGAAGCCCAGGCCGATCGACTGGTAGGCGGTGCCGATCGTCATCATGCGATCCGGGGATGCGACCGGCCAGAACATGTTGACCCACCCGAGGAAGTGGCCGCCGTCTGTCACGACGACCCGATCCTCGGGCAGCAGTTCGGCGATGCGCGCCGCCACGGAGCGCGGGTCGAGCCGGCCGTCCGGGGCGACCCCGGTACCGGGCTCGTAGTGCCGCAGCGGTTCGAGGGGGATGCTGTCGCGCCAGCCCGAGGAGGCCGTGCCGCGGCTCCGCAGCTTCTCGACGAGCGACTCGGCCACCAGCCGCGCATCACCGCGGACGAACCGGCCGACCCGCGCATTGGTCGCCGCCTCGGTGACATCCACCTGCGCCACCGCCGTCTCGGCCGCGAACAGCTCGCCGAACTTCGTCGTGAACTGGTTGAGCGCGGCGCCGAAGACGACCGCGACATCCGCTTCGCCGATCAGCCGCATCGCCCCCTCGGCGCCGAACCCTCCGGTCACACCCAGGTCGTATTCGCCGCGCGGGAAGATCCCGCGGCCGAGCACCGTCGTGCTCGTGACCGCCCCGACGAGGTCGGCCAGGTCCCCCAGGGCGCCACCGGCTCCCGCAACCCAGGCACCGCGACCGCCCAGCAGGAGCGGCCGTCGTGCCGAGGCCAGCAGGTCCGCCAGGGCGTCGATGTCGGCGGCCTGGGGGACGACGGGGCCCGGATGCGTGACGGCGCGCGGCAGCGAGGGGCCGGCGTCACGCGCGGCGAGGTCGTACGGGATCGCGAGCACGACCGGCGTGCGATGAGTCAGCGCCCACTCGACCGCCTCACCGGCCACCGCCGCCGGGGTGTCGAGGCCGACCACGAAGGTGCGGGCTCCGAGCGCGGATGCGATGGCCGCTTGGTCGACATCCCACGCGCGGCGCCCCGTCGTGGGGTGATCGCCGACTACCACCACCATCGGGATGCGCGCCTGCACCGACTCGGCGAGCGCCGTGAGCGTGTTGGTGAATCCCGCGCCGTAGGTGGCGGTGGCGACGGCGAGGCGTCCGGATGCGCGGTGGTAGGCGTCGGCCGCCACGACAGCGCCGGCCTCGTGGCGCACCGTGGTGACGGTCACGCCCGGGAGGCGCTCGAAGGCATCCAGCAGGTAGGCGTTGCCGTTGCCCATCACGCCGAACACCTCGCTGACGTGGTCGGCGAGGGCGAGCGCGAGCTGCGCGGAAACGGTGGGCATCGACGAACTCGTCTCTAGGAGAAGTGCAGGATCGGGGCGAAGAACGCGGCGAGCCCATCGGTCGCCGCCGAGCTCGGGGTCAGGGGCAGCACGCCGGCCACGTACTGATCCGGACGGACCACCACGATGGCGCCGGCGCGGTCCACACCCCGCAACTCGAAGATGTCGGATGCCGGATCGGCCGCGTAGACCTTCTCGTAGTCGATCAGCCCGAACGGCCCGGTGCGGGGCAGGAAGACGTCCGGGACCCGCCCCAGGTCGATCTCGCCGTGCGGCTGCTGGTACACGACCTTCACGTCGAACCAGGCGTCGACATCGAGCCCTGCAGGGGTGGCGGCCAGCGGCGACTCGCTGGCCGTGGACAACCAGTCCGCGAGGTCGGTGACGGCGCTGCCCGCAGCGTCCGCGAACACATAGACGCGCCACCGCCCGTCGGCCCGGGCGTGATGGCCGAGCTGCACCGGATTGCCGTCGCAGACGCGCACCACCGGCGCCGACTTGAAGCGCTTGCCGAGGGGGAATCCTTCGGCCAGCGCCTGATGTGTGTCACCCGCGACGATCAGCGAGGGCTCGTACCGAGTCATGAACCCGGCCGGGAATTCGAAGGTCTTCACGTAGAAGCTCTCGAGCTCGGTCGGGTCGTCGAGCTCGTCCTGCTTGGCGGCCATCAGAGTCGACCACTGCTTGTCGAACGCGATCAGGTTCTTGGCGACCTCCTGCCGCTCGGCCGAATAGCTCGCCAGCAGCGAGGCTGGCGCGCGGCCGTCGAGCACGTGGCCGAGCTTCCAGCCGATGTTGAAGCCGTCCTGCATGGACACGTTCATGCCCTGCCCGGCCTTGGCGCTGTGAGTGTGGCAGGCGTCGCCGGCGATGAAGACGCGCGGGATGCGGACGGGGTCCTCGGCATGATCAGCTGCGGCCGGCACGTCGTCGAAACGGTCCGTCAGGCGGTGCGCCACCTCGTACACGCTGTGCCAGGCGACGTTCTTCACGTCGAGCGAATAGGGGCTCAGGATGCGGTTCGCCTTCGCGATGATCAGCTCGATCGTGGTCTGCCGCACCGCCCCGTTGTCGTCGGGCGGAACCTCGCCGAGGTCTACGTACATCCGGAACAGGTAGCCGCCCTCGCGCGGGATCAGCAGGATGTTGCCGCCGTCGTGCGACTGGATCGCGCACTTGGTGCGGATGTCGGGGAAGTCGGTGACGGCCAGCACGTCCATCACACCCCAGGCGTGCAGGGCCTGGTCGCCCTCCATGGTGCGGCCGATGGACTCGCGCACCGCGCTGTGGGCACCGTCGCAGCCCACCACGTACCAGGCGTGCACGACCCGCTCGGCGCCGGCATCCGCGCCCACCGTTCGCCGCAGGGTGACCGCGACCGGGTAGTCACCGTGCTCGGCGACGGCGAGCCCGACGAACTCCCACCCGTAGTCGGGCGCCATGCGGCTCGGCGACAGCGCCATCGCCTCGGTGAAGTAGTCCTGAACCCGGGCCTGGTTGACGATCAGGTGCGGGAACTCGCTGATCCCGGTGGGGTCGTCGTCGACCAGGGAAGTGCGGACGATGCGGTGCGGATCGTCGGGGTCGGGCTTCCAGAACGCCATCTGCGTGATCCGATACGCCTCGGCGATGATCCGCTCGGCGAAGCCGAAGGCCTGGAAGGTCTCGACGCTGCGGGCCTGGATGCCGTCGGCCTGGCCGACCTCGAGCCGCCCGGCCCGGCGCTCCACGATCCGGGTCGTCACGTTCGGGAACTGCGCGAGCTGCGCGGCGGCGGTCAGCCCGGCCGGGCCCGCGCCGACGATCAGGACGTCGACATCTGGAGGCAGTTCGGCGGGCCGGTCGACCCCGACGCCGGCGGCCGGCTGGAGGCGCGGCTCGCCCGACACGTAGCCGTGGTGGTGGAACTGCATCAGAGCTGTGCCCCGAGCTTGAAGCCCGCCGCCCGGTCATCTTTGCGGGTGTACGAGAAGCCGTCGGCGCCGATCGTGACCTCGGCCTCGCTCGGTTCGTCGAGCTCGACGATCGGCTGCGGCGTGCCATCCAGATCGAGCACCGGGCTCGCCTCGGCGTACCAGCTCGGGACCACCGGGTTGCCCCACCAGTCGCGGCGCTGGTTGTCGTGCACGTCCCAGGTCACGACCGGGTTGTCCGGGTCTCCGGTGTAGTAGTCCTGCGTGTAGATCTCCACCCGGTGCCCGTCGGGGTCGCGCAGGTAGAGGTAGAAGGCGTTCGAGACGCCGTGCCGGCCGGGGCCGCGTTCGATGCTGTCCGACATCCGCAGCGCCCCGAGTTTGTCGCAGATGGCGATGATGTTGTGCTGCTCGTGGGTGGCGAAGGCGACGTGGTGCAGGCGCGGGCCCGCTCCGCCGGTCAGCGCGGTGTCGTGCACGGTCGGCTTGCGGCGAAGCCAGGCCGCGTAGGTGGTGCCTTCGTCATCCTGGATGTCCTCGGTCACCCGGAAGCCGAGCCCCTCGAGATAGCGCACCCCGGCGGGCACGTCGGGGGTGACCTGATTGAAGTGGTCGAAGCGGACCAGCGCGCCCGGCGTGTAGAGCTCGAAGTGCCACGAGAGGCGCTCGACGTGCTGCACCTCGTGGAAGAACTCGTACGGGAATCCGAGCGGGTCGGTCACGCGCACGGCGTCGCCGATGCCCTCGACGAAACCGTCCTTGCGGCGCTCGGTGCGGCACCCCAGCGCCCGGTAGTAGGCCTCGGCCCGGTCGACGTCCTCCGGGGCTCGCACCCGGAACGCGAGAGCGGCCGCGGCGGGCACCGGGCCCCGGCGCAGCACCAGATTGTGATGGATGAACTCCTCGAGCGTGCGCAGGTAGATCGCGTTCTCATCCTCCGCCGTCACGACGAGCCCGAGAACGTCGACGTAGAAGGCCCGGGATGCGGCGAGGTCGCTGACGACCAGCTCGAGGTACGCGCAGCGCAGAATGTCGGGCGGGGTGAGTTCTGTCATGACGCCTCCTCAGGCCGCGCCGAAGCGCGGGGTGTGCACGTCGCCGAGCGTGATGTGCACGGCCTGCTGGTCGGTGTAGAAGTCGATCGAGCGGTAGCCGCCCTCGTGTCCGAGTCCCGAGGCCTTCACGCCGCCGAACGGGGTGCGCAGGTCGCGCACATTGTGCGAGTTGAGCCACACCATCCCGGCGTCGATGCTCTGGGCGAAGGTGTGGGCGCGCTTCAGGTCGGTGGTCCACAGGTAGGCGGCCAGGCCGTAGCGCACGCCATTGGCGAGTTCGAGCGCCTGCTCGTCCGTGTCGAAGGGGGTGATCGTCACGACCGGGCCGAAGATCTCCTCCTGGAAGATGCGGGCATCCGGCTTCACGTCGGCGAACACGGTCGGCGAGACGTAGTTGCCGTCGGCCAACCAGTCGGGCAGCCCCTCGGGCCGACCGCCGCCCGCCACGAGCCGACCTTCGCCCTTGCCGAGTTCGACGTAGCTCATCACCTTGGCGTAGTGCTCGGGATGCACGAGCGCACCCACCTCGGTCTCCGCAGCGCGCGGATCGCCGACCACGATCTTCGCAGCGCGCGCGGCATAGCGGGTCACGAAGTCGTCGTAGACGCCACGCTCGACCAGGATCCGGCTGCCCGCCGTGCAGCGTTCGCCGTTCAGCGAGAACACCCCGAACAGCGTCGAGTCGATGGCCGCCTCGAGATCGGCGTCGGCGAACACGATCGCCGGCGACTTGCCCCCCAGCTCCATCGAGAGGCCCTTGAGCAGCGGCGCCGCGTTGGCGAAGATCAGCTGCCCGGTGCTGCTCTCGCCGGTGAACGAGATCAACGGGACCCCGGGATGCTTCACCAGCGCATCGCCCGCCTGCTCGCCCAATCCGTTCACCAGGTTGAACACCCCGGCCGGGAGTCCGGCATGCTCGAAGATCGTCGCCCACAGGCTCGCCGACAGCGGGGTGAACTCGGCCGGCTTGAGCACGACCGTGCAGCCGGATGCCAGGGCCGGCGCGAGCTTCCAGCTCTCGAGCATGAACGGGGTGTTCCATGGCGTGATCAGCCCGGCCACGCCGATCGGCTTGCGGTTCACGTAGTTGAGCTGCGATCCGGGCACCTTGTAGGCGTCGTCCGTCTGGGCCACGATCAGATCGGCGAAGAAGCGGAAGTTCTCGGCCGCGCGCTGCGCCTGCCCGAGCGCCTGGGTGATCGGCAGGCCGGTGTCGAAGGTCTCGAGCTCGGCGAGCCGGGCATCCTGCGCCTCGACCGCGTCGGCGATCCGGTTGAGCACCCGGGCGCGTTCGCGTGGCTTCATGTGCGGCCACGGCCCGGAGCGGAAGGCGCGGGTGGCCGCCGCGACCGCCGCGTCGATGTCGACCTGCTGACCGGCGGCGGCGGTCGCATAGTCCTGGTTGGTGACGGGATCGAGCACCCCGAAGGTCTCGCCGCCGATGCTGTCGACGAAGTGCCCGTCGATGTAGTGCTGGAGGTGCGTGGGCAGCCCCTCGGGAACGTGGTGGGTGCTCATCGAGAGCCTCCGATCTCAAAACCGTCGACCGGGCTGAGGTAGGCCTCGCCCTGCCGCAGATACGCGCGCATTTTCTCCAGCCCGGCGTCGGTCGGCGTGATCAGCGGCGGCCGCACATACCCCGAGCGGATCAGCCCGCGCTGCTCGAGCACCCACTTGCCGGGCGCCGGGTTGGTCTCGACGAACAGCAGGTCGACCAGCGGGTGCAGCCCGTAGTGGATCTCGCGGGCGCCGGCGAGATCGCCCGCCTCCCACAGCTCGAACATGCGCGCGTGCGCGGCGGGCGCGATGTTCGCGGTGGCGCTGAGGAATCCCGCACCGCCCAGCGCGAGCAGGGGCAGGCAGAGCAACTCGATGCCCGACCAGACCACGAGGTCGGGGCCGCACAGCTGGATGACGCGGCTGAAGTGCTCGAAGTCCTTGGTCGTCTCCTTGACGCCGACGAAGTTCTCGACGTCGTGGAACAGTCGGGCGACGGTCTCGGGCGCGATGTCGACGGCCGTGCGCGACGGGACGTTGTAGGCGAGGATCGGCAGCTCCGGGAACTCCGCCGCGACCGTGCGGTACCAGACGTACAGAGCCTCCTGCGTCGGGCGCGCGTAGTACGGCGTGATGATGAGCGCGGCATCCACCCCCGCATCAAAGGCCGCGCCGGTGAGCTCGATGGTCTCGTCGAGGCGGGCGCTGCCGGTGCCCGGGATGACCGGCACGCGCCCCTCGGCGGCGTCGATCACCGTGCGGATCGCGGCGAGGCGCTCGGCGGTGGACTGCGCCCCCGGCTCGCCGGTGGATCCCCCGATCGACAGCCCGTGCGTGCCGTTGGCCAGCTGCCAGCGCACCAGGTTGGCCAGGCTCTCGTGGTCGACCTCGCCGTCGGGGGTGAACGGGGTCATCAGCGGCGCGATGGATCCGCGCAGGGTGGCGGGGTCGGTGCGGTACGTCATCGATGACTCTCCTGGTAGGCCTGCAGCGCCTCCACCGTGCGCATGCGGTGGGCGCGGGCGGCGAGCTCGATCTCGAGGGCCGGGGCCGCCGACTCGATCAACTGCAGCAGTTCCTCGTGCTCGCGCACCGACTCCTCGGCGCGGCCAGGCACGAAGCTGAAGGTCGAGTCGCGCAGCACGGCCAGCCGGTTCCAGCCGCGGTGCACCAGGTCGAGCAGGTGTGCGTTGGGGCATCCCTCGAACAGCACCGAGTGGAAGGCGAGGTTCAGCTGGGTGAACCGGTGCGGGTCGAAGTGCGACAGCGTCTCGGTCATCTGCGCGTTGATGGCTCGCGCCCGTGTCAGATCGTCGGTGCCGACCTGCGGCGCCGACAGCGCGGTCGCCGCCCCCTCAACCAGGCTCAGCACCTGCATGGTGGTCACGTACTCGCCCTCGTCGACCATCGCGACCTGCGCGCCGACGTTGCGCTCGAAGGTGACCAGGCCCTCGGCCTCAAGCATCCGGATCGCCTCGCGCACCGGCACCGCGCTCACCCCGAGCTCCGCCGCGATGGTGGCCAGCACCAGTCGGTAGCCGGAGCCGTACGCGCCGCTCGCGATCCGCTCCTTGATCCAGTGGTAGGCCTGCTGCGACTTGCTGCGGGCGGCGAGGGTCACTTCTGCCATGCGGCGTACCGTGCCTTCCACTCGGCGTTCATCGGGTAGAGCCCATCGACCGAGGCGCCGGCGGCGAGTTGCTCGGCGATGAACGCCTCCTCTCGCTCCTGCTCGATGGCATCCGTCACCACCTCGTCGACCAGGGCCGGCGGGATGACGAGCGCACCGTCGTCGTCGGCCACGATCACGTCGCCCGGCTGCACGGCCGCGCCCCCGCACGCGATCGTGACGTCGGTCTCCCACGGCACGTGCAGACGACCCAGGACCGCTGGATGCGCCCCCGCCGCGAACACCGGGATGTCGAGCCCCGAGACCACCGCCACGTCGCGCGCGGCCCCGTCGGTCACCACGCCGACCGCTCCCAGCTGCTGCGCCCGGAGCGCCAGGAGGTCGCCGACCGTGCCGGCGTTGCGCTCACCGCGAGCCTCGATAACGAGCACCTGGCCGGGGCGCAACGAGTCGAAGGCGCGCTTCTGCGCGTTGAATCCGCCGCCGTGCTCGGCGAACAGGTCGGGGCGGAACGGGATGAACCGCAGCGTGCGCGCCCGCCCGACGATGCGCGACCCGGGCGTCAGCGCGTGCACCCCGTCGATGCTCACGTCGTCGTAGCCGCGCTTGCGCAGCTGCGAGCTCAGCGTGGCGGTCGAGACCGAGGCGAGGCGGGCGGTCAGGTCGGCATCCAGCTGCCATTCGGGGTCGAGGCCGGCCGCCTCGCGGCTGCCCCAGGCGTCGGCGCGCTGGACGTCGTCCACCCGCGGCTGCGCCCCGAAGTCGGCCAGCGGTTCGGCACCCTCGACGACCGTCGTGGTGAGGCGGCCGCTGCTCGGCGCGCGGGGTGCGGTCGGGGCATCCACCTCGACCTCGAGCACGTCGCCGGGTTGCGCGACGCTCGCCCCCGCCGGCGTTCCGGTGAGGATGACATCCCCCGGCTCGAGCGTGATCAGCTGGCTCAGGTCGGCCACCAGCCGCGCGAAGGGGAACAGCAGCTCGGCGGTGGTGTCCTCCTGCACGAGCTCGCGGTTGCGCCAGGTCCGGATGCGCAGCGCGGCCGGGTCGATGGACCGCGCGTCGATCACCGTGGGCCCCAGCGGTGTGAAGCCGTCGGCGCCTTTGGAGCGCAGGTTCGAGCCGGCATCCGCGTACCGCAGGTCGTAGACGCCGAGGTCGTTCGCGGCCGTGACGCCCGAGACGTGCGACCAGGCAGCCTCGATCGGCACGCGCCGCGCCGCGGTGCCGATGATCAGCGCGATCTCGCCCTCGTATCCCAGGAGCTCGGTGCCGGCCGGCCGTTCGACGGTCGTGCCCGAGGGCGCGTACGAGGTCGACGGCTTGAGGAAGTACGAGGGCTGCGCCGGGGTCTTGCCGCGCTGCGCCGCGCGACTCGGATAGTTCAGGTGCAGCGCGATGATCTTGCCGGGGCGCTGCACTGCGCTTCCGCCTGTGCCACTGCCATCGGGGCTCATGCCGTCAAGCTATACGAAATGATATACGATCCGCAACGGTCACCCCGGCTACGCTAGCTCCATGGCGACGGGGCCCGATGACGACCATTGCTCGAGGGCGAGGGTGCCCCGGTGGCGATAGATCGCACCGACCGCGCGATCATCGCGGAGCTCGCCGCCGACTCGCGGCTCTCGATCCGCACCATCGCCGAGCGGGTGCACATCTCGCGAACGGCCGCCAACCACCGGGTTCAGCGGCTCATCGCCGACGGCGTGCTGACCGGATTCGGCGCCCAGGTCGACCGCAAGGCGATCGGCCTCGAGGTGGTCGCGATCGTGATCGTCAAGGTCGAGAAGGTGCCGTGGCCCGAGGTCGCGGCGGCCCTCGCCGAGCTGCCGTACGTGGAATCGGTGTTGGCGGTGAGCGGCGACATCGACTTCGTGCTCACGGTCAGCGCGCCCGATCACCAGCACCTGAGCGAAGTGATCATGCGGCAGATCCAGGGGATGGCCGGGGTGGTGTCCACCCGATCGCACGTGGTCCTGGATGCCCGGGCCGGCTCCGCGCCCGGAACACGCCAGGACGATTGGCACGTTTCCAGCACCGGAACGTGACGAACGGCACTCTTTCGAACCCCTGAGCGCCATCTGTCACCACCTCCCGCGACACGCTCGGCATCTGGCGCGGGCGGCGACACGATTGCTGCATGAGCGACGCGATGTCGGGCCGCCCTGTGACCCGTGCCGCGACGACCGGCGAGGTCGTCCGGCCCACCGAGCAGCCGATCCGGCTGATCGACGAGAACGGCGCCGTGGTGCGCGGAAAGCGCGCCGCCGGCTTCGCGCTGCCCGATCCGGAGACCCTGCTCGCGCTGTACCGCCGCATGGTGGTCGCCCGCCGCTTCGAGGCGCAGGTCACGGCCCTGACCCGCCAGGGCCGCCTCGCCACCTATCCCTCGGCGCTCGGCCAGGAGGCCTGCGAGATCGCGGCGGTCTCGGCGCTGGGCGACGAGGACTGGCTGTTCCCGACCTACCGCGACACCATCGCCCTGCTGACGCGCGGGGTCAGCGCGCAAGAGATCCTGTCGTTCTTCCGGGGCGACTGGCACGCGGGCTTCGACTCCCACGCGCATCGGATCGCCCCGCAGTCCACCCCGCTCGCGACGCAGGCGCTGCACGCCGTCGGACTCGCGACGGCCGCGAAGCTGAAGGGCGACCCCGTGGCCGCCCTCGCCTTCCTGGGCGACGGCGCCACCAGCGAGGGCGACGCGCACGAGGCCTTCAACTTCGCCGGGGTGTGGCAGGCGCCAGTGGTGTTCGTCATCCAGAACAACCAGTACGCGATCAGCGTGCCCATCGCGAAGCAGTCGCACGCACGGGTGCTCAGCGACAAGGCGATCGGCTACGGGATGCCGGGCTACTACGTCGACGGCAACGACGCGGCCGCCATGTACGCCGTGATCACCGCGGCCCTGGAACGGGCCCGCTCGGGAGGCGGCCCGACCATGATCGAGGCCCTCACCTACCGCATGGAGTCGCACACCAACTCCGACGACCCCACCCGCTACCGCTCGGCGGACGAGACCGCGGAGTGGCGCGGGCACGATCCGATCGACCGACTGGCCAAGCACCTGACCGCGACGGGGGTGCTGACCGACGCTTTGGCATCCGAGATCGCCGCCGAGGCCGAGGCCCTCGCCACCGCGACCCGCGACGCGATGAACGAGGAGCCGGTGCTCGATCCGCTCGAACTCTTCGACCACGTGTACGCCACGCCCCGCCCCTCGCTGCTCGAGCAGCGCGCCTTTCTCGCAAAGGAGCTGGCCGACTCATGACCCTCATCGAGCACCGCCCGGCCGATGCCGCGACCGCGTCCCCCGCGGCGCCGACCACCGAGCTCACGATGGCCGCAGCCCTGACCGCCGCGCTGCGCGACGCCATGGCCGCCGACCCGAGCGTCGTGATCTTCGGCGAGGATGTCGGCCCGCTCGGCGGCGTCTTCCGAGTGACCGACGGCCTGTCGCGCGAGTTCGGCGAGAGCCGGATCTGGGATTCGCCGCTGGCCGAGGCGGGCATCGTCGGCACCGCGATCGGCATGGCGATGTACGGGATGCGGCCGGTGGTCGAGCTGCAATTCGACGCCTTCAGCTATCCCGCCTTCGAGCAGATCACCTCGCACCTGGCCAAGATGCGCAACCGCACCAAGGGTCGCGTGCAGCTGCCGGTCGTCATCCGCATCCCCTACGCGGGCGGGATCGGCGGCGTCGAGCACCACTCCGACTCGTCGGAGGCGTACTGGACGCACACTCCCGGTCTCACGGTCGTGACGCCCTCGAACCCGGCCGACGCCTACTCGATGCTGCGCGAGGCGATCGCGAGCGACGACCCGGTCATCTTCCTCGAGCCGAAGAGCCGCTACTGGGTGAAGGATGCCGTGGCGCTTCCCGCGAAGACGGCCCCGATGACGCGCGCGCAGGTCATCCGCGCGGGGTCCGACGTGACGCTGCTGGCCTACGGACCCACGGTCAAGACCGCGATGCAGGCTGCCGAGTTGGCATCCCTCGAGGGCCTCGACATCGAGGTGATCGATCTGCGCAGCCTGTCGCCCTTCGACGACGAGACGGTGGGCGCGTCGGTGCGCAAGACCTCTCGGGCGGCGATCATCCACGAGGCCTCGCAGTTCGGCGGCTACGGCGCCGAGGTCGCGGCGCGGGTCACCGAGCGCGAGTTCTTCCACCTGGCGGCGCCCATCCTGCGGATCACCGGCTTCGACATCCCGTTCCCGGCTCCGAAGCTCGAGGAGCACCATCTGCCGTCGGCCGAGCGCGTTCTCGCGGCGCTCGACAGCTGGGAGTGGTGATGGTGTCGCATGACTTCGTGCTGCCCGACCTCGGCGAGGGGCTGACCGAGGCCGCGATCGTGAGCTGGCTCGTGCACCCGGGCGATATCGTCGCGGTCGACCAGCCCGTGGTCGAGGTGGAATCTGCCAAGTCGACGGTCGAGCTGCCGTCGCCGTACGGCGGACGCGTGGAGAAGCTGCACGCCGAGCCGGGGCAGGTCGTGCACGCTGGCGGGGTGCTCATCACGGTGGCCGACGCGTCGGGGGTGGATGACGCCGAATCGCCCGACCTCGTGCCCGGCACCGCGCTGCGCGCTGAGGGGACGGATGCCGGCTCCGGCGCCGTTCTCGTCGGCTATGGCACCAAAGAGCCCGCGATGCGCCTCGAGCGCCCGACGGGCCGCTTCGGCGGACGCACGCGGACTTCGACACCGGTGGCGACCGCACCCGCGGCGACCCTCCGCTCCCCCGTCGTCTCGCCGCTGGTCCGCCGCCGGGCGCTCGATCACGGCATCGACCCGACGCGGCTGACCGGATCCGGCCCCGGGTCGCTGGTGATGAGCCGCGACGTGGATGCGGCGATCGCCGCGCAGGACGCGCCCGCCGCGCTCGCCCCGGCCCCAGCCTCGGCCACCGACGACACCGTCGATGGCGACCTGCGCATCCCCCTCACCGGGATGCGCAAGCTCATCGCGACCCGCCTCAGCCACTCTCGAGCGACGATCCCCGAGGCGACCATCTGGCTCGACGTCGACGCGACCGAGCTGGTCGCCGCGAAGGAGCGGCTGCAGAAGTCCACCGGCGAGCGCTTCAGCCTCACCGCCCTCATCGCGCGGTTCGCGGTGGTCGGGCTCGGCCGGTATCCGATCCTCAATTCGTCCGTGGATGACGGGGCCGACAGCATCTCCCAGCACGCGTCGATCGGCTTGGGGCTCGCTGCCCAGACGCCGCGTGGGCTGATGGTGCCCGTCATCCACGGAGCCGAGCGCCTCACCACCGCACAGCTGCGCGACGCCGTCGCCGAGCTGGTTACCCGCGCCGAGAAGGGCGACTTCTCGCCCGCCGATCTCAGCGGCGGCACCTTCACGGTCAACAACTACGGGTCGTTCGGCGTCGACGGTTCGACCCCGATCATCAACCACCCCGAGGTCGCCATGCTCGGCATCGGGCGGATGATCGACCGGCCCTGGGTGGTCGACGGCGAGCTGGCCGTGCGCAAGGTCGTCACCCTGTCGTTCGTGTTCGACCACCGGGTCTGCGACGGGGATGTCGCGAGCGGCTTCCTCACCTACGTCGCGCGCTGCATCGAGGAGCCGCTGCTGCTGCTCGGCGAGTTGTAGCGCCGCCTAGCGCCCGAAGGCCGGGGGCCGCTTCTGCTGGAACGCGGCGAACCCCTCCGCGTAGTCGTCGCTCGCGCACAGCTCGCCCTGCGCGCGGTTCTCGTCGGCGATCGACTCCCAGAGGCCGATGCGCTCGTCGCGGATCCGCTGCACGAGGCGCTTGCTCGCCAGGAACGCTCCGGTCGCGCCAGCCGCCACCCGCGCCGCGCGCACTCGCATGAACTCGAGCACCTCGGCCTCAGGCATCACGCGGCTGAACAGCCCCGCCGCCACCGCCTCGGCGCCGGTCATCAGCTCGGCCGTGTAGATCAGGTCGAGCGTGCGGTGCGCGCCCAGCCGCTCGACGAACAGCGCGTGCCCGCCCGAGTCGAGCGTGGCGCCGAGGTTGGCGAACGGCGAGCCGATCTTCGCGGTGTCGGCGACGTAGACGACATCGGATGCCACCAGCAGCCCCAGCCCGACCCCCAGGCACGCGCCGGTCGCCACCGCGAAGGTGGGGGCTGGGAACTCGCTGATCTGCCGCAGCAGCGGGGTGACCACGCCATCCAGGTAGCCGAAGGCGTCGTCGGTCGCCGGGTCGACGTGCGAGATGTCGCGGCCGGCGCAGAACGCGCGGCCCTCGCCGCGCAGGATGACCGCGCGAGCCCCCTCGTCGGCGGCCAGCGTGAAGGCGGCCGACAGCTCGGCGAGCGCCGCCTCATCCAGCGCGTTCAGTTTCGCGGGATCGTTGAGCACGATCTCGGCGACCGAGTCGGTGAGCGAGTAGTCGATCGGCATTCGGGCTCCTTCTACGCGTCGTAGTCGACCGAGACGGTCTCGCTGGTCGGGATGGACTGGCAGGTGAGCACATACCCGCGCTCCAGCTCCTCCGGTTCGAGCGCGTAGTTCTCGACCATGTCGACGGTGCCCGAGCGCAGCACGGCCCGGCAGGTGCCGCACACGCCGCCGGCGCAGGCGAACGGCACGTCGCCCCGCACCCGCAGCGCCGCGTTGAGGATGCTCTCGTTGCTGTGCACGGGCGAGGTCACGGTGCCGGTGGTCCCGTCGAGCCGGAAGGTGATCGTGTGCACGTCGTCGCCCGCGGCGACCTCCACCGGCCGGCCCGACTGCCCGGCGGGATGGGTGGGCGCGCCGGTGGTGAACAGCTCGTAGCGGATGGTGGAGGCATCCACTCCCACCTCGGCCAGCACGTCGCGGCACAGCTGCACCAGGTCGAAGGGACCGCAGATGAACCACTCGTCGACGTCATCGGCGAAGAGCAGGTGGTCGAGGATGCCGCGCACGCGTTCGGCATCCAGCCGCCCCGAGAGCAGTTCCGAGCTCCGCCGCTCGCGGGTGAGCACGTGGTACAGCGCGAGCCGCGCGGGATAGCGGTCTTTCAGATCGGCCAGCTCGTCGATGAACATGGTGTCCATCGCGGTGCGATTCGAATAGACCAGCGAGAAGCGGTTGCCCTTGAACGCGGTCATGGTGCTCTCGATCAGCGCGAGCACCGGGGTGATGCCCGATCCGGCCGCGATCGCCGCGTAGTGCGCCGGGCGGTCGAGAAGCTGCTGCGCGGTGAAGGTGCCCTCGGGGCTCATCACGTCGAGCGTCATCCCGGCCGCCAGGTGATGGATCGCCCAGGTCGAGAACAGGCCGCCCAGGTCTCGCTTGATGGCGACCTTCAACCGCCCCGGCGCCGGAGCCTGGCAGATCGAGTAGCTGCGCCGCAGCTCCTCGCCCTCGAGCGTGGCGCGCAGTGCGACGTACTGCCCCGCGTCGTAGCGGTACTCGTCATCCAGCTCGGGCGGCACCTCGAAGGTGACCTCGATCGCCTCGTCGGTCAGGGGACGCACCTGCGAGATGGTCAGCGGGTGAAAGCGCGCGCGACGGCGGGTGGGCAGCTGGGTCGCCGCCATCAGTGCGCCTTGAAGTAGTCGAACGGCTCCTGGCAGCGCTGGCAGACGTAGAGCGCCTTGCACGAGGTCGATCCGAAGCGCGAGAGCTGACGGGTGTGGAGCGATCCGCAGTGCGGGCACCGGATGCCGAGGCCCACGTTCACGACGCCGCCACCGCGATCCTGCAGCGGCGGCGCGATCCCGAAGGCCTCCAGCTTCGCCCTCCCCTCGGAGCTCATCCACTCCGTCGTCCATGCCGGGGCCAGCACCTGCCGCACACGCACGTCGGCGTAGCCCGCCGTGCTCAGGGCGCTCACGATGTCGTCGCGCATCGCGTCGACGGCCGGGCATCCAGAGTAGGTCGGGGTGATGTCGACGGTGACGATGTCGCCGTCGACCGTGACGCGCCTGAGCACGCCCAGGTCTTCGATGGTCAGGACGGGGACCTCGGGGTCGACCACCGTCGCCGCGATGTCCCAGATGACCTTTTCGTCCATCAGAACCGTGCCCACCCCAGTGTGATTCACCACCGTGCCCCCGGATGCGCCCGCGCCAGCACCTGCAGCTCGGCCAGCATCGGCCCTAAGGCCTCGGCGTGCACGCCGGAGCGTCCGCCACCGCGCGCCGCCGGGACCGACGGCACCTCGAGCCCGGCCTCCACGATCAGCCCGGGCACGGTCGCGTCGAACGCCGCCCGCAGGGTCCGCGGGTCGACCGCCGCATCGCCGGCCGCCGCGGCACACGGATCCTCGCGGAACAGCTCGTCGACGTACGGCCACATTGCGTCGAGCCCGGCCTGCATCCGCTCGTGCGAGTAGTCGGTGCCGAGTCCGAGCCGTTGCAGCCACTGGACGCTGTGGTCGAGGTGGTAGTCGACCTCCTTGAGGGCCTTGGCGGCGATCGCGGCCAGGGTGGCATCCGTCGAGGCCGAGAGGGCGCGGTAGAGCTCGACGAAGTACACCGAGGCGATCAACTGCCGCGCGATGGTGGCCGCGAAGTCGCCGTTGGGCTGCTCGAACAGCTGGTGCGAGCGGAACTGCTGCTCGTCGCGGAAGTAGGCCAGGTCATCCTCGGTCTGATCCCAGGCGCTACCGGCGTAGGTGAGCAGGCTGCGGGCGTGCCCCAGCAGGTCGAGGCCGATGTTGCCGAGGGCGACGTCCTCCTCGAGCTCGGGCGCGTTCGTGATCCACTCGCTCAGCCGGTGGGCGAGCACGAGCGCGTCATCACCGAGGCCGAGCGCGTACTCGGCCACCGCATCCGGCGCGACCAGTGACGAGTCGGCGATCGACTCGGGGGTGATCGCCGTCGAGACGACGTGATTGCTGTGGTTCACAGGTGCGGCACCTGCTCCGACTCGGTGTAGTACGTGGCGTGCCGGTACTCCTTGCCCTGCGGCGACTCGAAGAACTCGCCCTTGGCATCCGGATCCGACGAGGTGATGTCGGATGCCCGCACCACCCAGATCGAGACCCCCTCGGCCCGGCGGGTGTACAGATCGCGGGCGTTGCGCACGGCCATCGTCTCGTCGGGCGCGTGGAGCGACCCGGCGTGCACGTGCGACAGCCCCCGTGACGAGCGGATGAACACCTCCCAGAGCGGCCAGGTCTCGCGGCCACCGGAGTCGCCCGGACTGGTCATGACGCGATCCGTTCGGATTCGGCGGCGAGCGCTGCCTGCCTGTCGGCGTACGCGCGTGCGGCCTCACGCACCCAGGCGCCGTCCTCGTGGGCCTTCTTGCGCTTGGCGACCCGCAGCGCGTTGGCCTGCCCGCGACCGGCCAGCACCTCGTGGAACTCGCTCCAGTCCAGCTCGCCGAAGTCGTAGTGCCCGCGCTCCTCGTTCCACTTCAGGTCAGGGTCGGGCAGGGTGACGCCGAGGATCTCGGCCTGCGGCACCAGCATGTCGATGAAGCGCTGCCGAAGGTCGTCATTGCTGAAGCGCTTGATCTTCCAGGCCATGCTGCGCTGCGAGTTGGGCGACTCGTCGTCGGGCGGCCCGAACATCATCAGGGCGGGCGCGTACCAGCGGTTGACCGACTCCTGGGCCATCGCGCGCTGCGCCTCGGTGCCGCGCATCAGGGTGAGCAGGATCTCGAATCCCTGCCGCTGATGGAACGACTCCTCCTTGCAGATGCGCGTCATCGCCCGGCCGTAGGGTCCGTACGAGGCCCGGCACAGGGGGACCTGGTTGCAGATCGCGGCCCCGTCGACCAGCCAGCCGATCGAGCCCATGTCGGCCCAGCTCGGGGTGAGGTAGTTGAAGATCGAGGAGTACTTGGCGGCTCCGGTGATGAGCTGCTCGAACATGGTCTCGCGATCGATGCCCAGGGTCTGCGCGGCCGAGTAGAGGTAGAGGCCGTGGCCCGCTTCATCCTGCACCTTGGCCATCAGGATCGCCTTGCGCTTCAGGCTCGGCGCCCGGGTGATCCAGTTGCCCTCGGGCTGCATGCCGATGATCTCGGAGTGCGCGTGCTGCGAGATCTGGCGGATGAGCGTCTTGCGATAGGCGTCGGGCATCCAGTCGCGCGGTTCGATGCGCTGGTCGGCCGCGATCAAGCGGTCGAACTCGGCTTCTTCTGCCGAGAGTTCCGTCGTCTCCGTTGTCATCCTTGCCCCGTTGCTGGATTACCTACCGGTCGTTCAGTATTGTACTCACATGACGAGCACGGCGACCAGATCCGCGAGCTGGATGATGCAGCGCGACCGCGCGTCGGCCGGCCTCGGCATGGTGGTCGAGGTGAACGAGCCGGGACGTGCCGTGGTCTCGATGCCGATCCGCGACGACATGCTCAACGGCTTCGACATCACGCACGGCGGCTTCGTCTTCGCGGTGGCCGACACGGCGTTCGCGATCGCCTGCAATGACAGCGAGGCGCTGACGGTCGCGGCGGGCGCGGACGTGACCTTTCTCGCGACCTCGACGACCGGCGACACCCTCACCGCCGTCGCGACCCGGCGGGCCACCGCCGGGCGCTCGGGCATCTACGACGTCGAGATCACCAACCAGCGCGGCGAGATCGTGGCCGAGTTCCGGGGCAGGAGTCGCCGCTCCAACCTGCCCGTGCCGGGAGCCCTGTCGGCCGCATCGTCGTCGCCGAGCGAGCCCTGACCCGCATGCCACACTGGGCATGATGTCGCACCCCGAAGCAGTCGCCGCCCCCAAGCGCGGTCGTCCCGGCCTGAGTCGGCAGGACGTGCTCGAGGCGGCGGTCGCCGCCTTCATCGAGCACGGCTACGACGCCACCTCGATGGGGATGCTGTCGAGCCGGCTCGGCCTCAGCAAGGCCGCGATCTACCACCACTTCCCGGCGAAGGTCGAGCTGCTGCGCGCCGCCCTGGATGAGGCGCTCGGCGGGCTCGAGGGCGTCCTCCGGCAAGAGGACGCGCTCGGCGGCAGCCCTGAGCAGCGCCTCGCCTTCGTCATGCGCGGCGCCGTGCACGTGCTCATCGAGAAGCTGCCCTACGTGACGCTGCTGCTGCGCGTGCGCGGCAACTCCGAGGTCGAGCGCGACGCGCTGACCCGCCGCCGCGCCTTCGACCGCGCGGTCACGGCGCTGGTGATCGAGGCGCGCAACGAGGGCTCCGTGCGCGCCGACATCGATCCGAGCGTGGTCACGCGGCTCATCTTCGGCATGATCAACTCGATCGTCGAGTGGTACCGGCCCGAAGGCCCGGAGTCGGCTGATCAGCTCGCGAGCGACGTGCTCGCCGTCGCGCTCGAAGGACTCTCGGCCTCGTAAGAATCCTTCGCCACGAGGGTCAGCACGTCGTAGCTGGCGACCACCTCGTCCCTCTGGTTGATGAGCACGGCATCCCAGCGCACCTCGCCGTATGGCTCGGTCTCGCGCGGGGTGAGCTGCTTCGCCGTGAGCACGACCCGGATGCTGTCGCCCGGCGACACCGGCGTCACGAACCGCAGGTTCTCGAGTCCGTAGTTCGCGAGCACCGGCCCCGGATCGGGATCGACGAACAGTCCGGCCGCCCACGACACCAGCAGGTAGCCGTGCGCCACCCGCCCCGGGAAGAAGGGGTTGGCCGCGGCGGCCTCCTCGTCCATGTGCGCATAGAAGGTGTCGCCGGTGAACTCGGCGAACTGCTCGATGTCGGCCAGCGTCACCTCGCGGCTGCCCGAGACGACGCTGTCGCCGAGCCGCAGCTCGTCGAGCGACTTGCGGAAGGGATGCTTCCCCTCGTGATTCGACACCGCACCGGCGTGCCAGATGCCGGTGATCGCGGTGAGCATCTCGGGAGAGCCCTGGATCGCCGTGCGCTGCATGTGGTGCAGCACGGCACGGATGCCGCCCAACTCCTCGCCGCCGCCGGCCCGACCGGGCCCGCCGTGCACCAGGTGCGGCACCGGCGATCCGTGCCCCGTCGAGGATCGCGCGTCGTCGCGGTCGAGCACCAGCACGCGCCCGTTGTACGGCGCGATCCCCGTCATCAGCGCGACGGCCTCGGCCGGATCGTGGGTGGCGATGCTGGTGACCAGCGATCCGCCGCCCTTGCCGACCAGGTCGATCGCCTCGTCGAGCGTGTCGTAGACGAGCATGCTCGCGACCGGGCCGAAGGCCTCGACCTCGTGCACGGCATCCGCGGTGGAGTCGTCGAACCGCAGGAGCACCGGCGCGACGAAGGCGCCGGCTGAGTCGACCGCGACGGAGCCGTCGGCGTGGGTGACGGCCGGCGCGTCCGTGCTTCCCACCACCACACGACCGCCAGCGTCGATCAGCCGGTCGAGCTGGCGGTGCACCTCGTCGCGCTGCTCAAGCGAGGCGAGTGGTCCCATGGTGACGCCCTCGGCACGTGGGTCGCCGATGACGACCCGCTCGGCGATGCGCTGCTGGATCGCTGCCGTCACGGCATCCGCCGAGGCGCGCGGCACGATCACTCGCCGGATGCTCGTGCATTTCTGGCCGGCCTTGACCGTCATCTCGGTCACGACCCCGCGCACGAAGGCGTCGAACTCGGGAGTGCCCTCGACCGCCGCCTCCCCGAGCACCGAGGCGTTGATCGAGTCGGTCTCGTTGGTGAAACGCACGCCGCCGGTGCGCACGGCTTCGTGCGATCGCAGCCGCTCGGCGGTGGACGCCGAGCCGGTGAACGCGACCAGGTCGCCGAGCCGCAGGTGCTCGAACAGGTCGGGAACGCTGCCCGACACGAGCTGGAGCGAGCCCTCGGGCAGCCGGCCCGACTCGATCAGGATCCGCACGAACGCCTCGGCCAGGTACCCGGTCGGCGTGGCGGGCTTCACCAGGCTGGGCACCCCAGCCAGGAACGCGGGCGCGAACTTCTCGAGCGATCCCCACACCGGGAAGTTGAAGGCGTTGATCTGCACGGCGACTCCGGGCAGGCGCGAGTAGATGTGGCGGGCCAGGAACGTGCCGTCCTTCGAGAGCGACTCGACCGCGCCATCCACATAGACCTGGGTGTTGGGCAGCTCGCGGCGCCCCTTCGACGCGTAGGTGAAGAGCACGCCGATGCCGCCGTCGATGTCGACCATCGAGTCGTTCTTGGTGGCGCCGGTGCGCGACGACAGGGCATAGAGCTCGTCTTTGCGCGCGGTGAGCAACTGGGCGAACTCTTTGAGCAGCAGGGCGCGCTGGTGGAAGGTCAGCCGACCCAGGGATGCCTGCCCCACCGTGCGCGCATACTCCAGCGCGCCCGCCAGGTCGAGGCCCGCGGTGCTCACCTTCGTGACGGCCTCTCCCGTGGACGCGTCGCGCACGATCGCCGCCCCCGCGTCGTCTTTCGGGGCCCACCACTGCCCCGCGACGTAGCTCTCGAGCATCCCGGTCATCGTCCACTCTCCGTCCAGCTGAAGAATCCCTGCCCCGTCTTGCGGCCCAACTCGCCGGCCGCGACCTTGTCGCGCAGCAGCTGCGGCGGGGCGAACCGCTCGCCGAGCTGGGCGTGCAGGTACTCCGCGATGCCGAGCCGCACGTCGAGGCCGACGATGTCCGTCAACCGCAGCGGACCGACCGGGTGCTTGTAGCCGAGCACCATGGCCGCGTCGATGTCGTCGGCAGTCGCGACGCCCTCTTCGAGCATCCTGATCGCCTCGAGCCCGATGACCACGCCCAGCCGCGACGAGGCGAAGCCGGGCGAATCGCGAACCGTGACCGGCGTCTTGCCGAGCGCCACCACCCATCCCTGTGCCGCGTCGACGATGCCGGGTTCGGTCGCCGCGCCGACGACGACCTCCACGAGCTCGGACGCCGGCACCGGGTTGAAGAAGTGCAGACCGAGCACCCGCGCCGGAAAGCGCAGCTCGGCCGCGAGCGCGTCGATCGAGATCGACGAGGTATTGCTCGCGATCGGGATCTCGGCGCCGACCCTGTCCTCGATGCGCCGCAGCGACGCGACCTTGAGGGCGAACTCCTCGGGCACCGCCTCGATGACCAGCTCGCACTCGTCGAAGAGCGCGTCGTCGGTTCCCACCTCGAGCCGGGCGGCGAGCGCATCCCGCGATTCCGTGGTCGAACCGCGATCGATGCTGACCTGGGCGGCCGTGGTGACCCGGTCACGGGCGGCCTCCGCCTGCTCCTCGTCGCGCTCGACGACGGCGACCGTCGAGCCCGACACGAGGAAGGCGTGCGCGATCCCGGCGCCCATGCGGCCGCCGCCGAGCACGCCGACGCGGGCGGGCAGCTCGTTCACCGCTTCTTCCGTTCCAAGAACGCGGTCATGCGATCGCGCTTGTCGTCGGAGTCGAAGAGCACCGCCTGCGCGTCGAGGTCGGCCTGCGGGTGCCGGCCGCGATCCGCCCGCATCAGGGCCTTGGTCTGGATGCTCGCGGCAGCGCTCCTCGCCGCGATCCGGTCGGCGAGCTCATGTGCCGCGTTCAGCAGCTCGCCCGGCTCGACCACCCGCGTCAGCAGGCGCGCGGCCAGCGCCTCCTCGGCGCTCAGGATCCGGCCCGTCAGCAGCACCTCCTTCGCCAGCGGCTCGCCCACGAGCTGCGGCAGTCGCCAGAGGGCACCGGCCGCGGCGATGATCCCCAGCCCGGTCTCCGGATTTCCGAAGGTGGTGCGTGGCGTGCCGATCCGGAAGTCGGCGGCGTACGCGAGCTCGGCCCCCGCGCCGAGCGCGTGCCCGTCGATCGCCGCGATCACCGGCATGGGCAGCTCGGCGATCCGCAGGAACAGCATGGTGTTGATGCCCGTGAGCGCGTCGGTGGAGGTGCGCTCCCGGAGCTCCGCGATGTCCGCGCCCGAGGCGAACACGCGGTCCGAGCCGGTGATGATGAGGATGCGCGGCGCGACCTCGAGCTCGGCGCAGACCCGGTGCAGCTCATCCACCATCTGCTGATTGATCGCGTTGCGGACCTGCGGACGGTTCAGCTGGACGACCACCCGGTCGTCCGCCCGCGTGACGACGATGGTCTCGGGCTCGTCGGCGCCTCCGCGGCTCACGGCACCCGCTCGACGATCAGCGCACTGCCCTGGCCGACTCCGACGCACATGGTGGCGAGTCCGTAGCGCGAGCCTTCCCGCTCCATCCGGCCGAGCAGGGTGACGACCAGCCGCGAGCCGCTCGAACCGAGCGGATGCCCGAGGGCGATCGCGCCCCCATCGGCATTGACGAGCTCCTCGTCGAGCCCCAGTTCGCGCATGACCGCGAGCGCCTGGCTGGCGAAGGCCTCGTTGAGCTCGATGGATCCCAGGTCGGCCACCGTCAGTCCCGCCCGCTCGAGCGCCTTGCGCGTCGCCGGCACCGGGCCGATGCCCATCACCTCGGGCGCGACACCGACAGTGGCTCCGACCACCACCCGGGCGCGCGGCACCAGACCGTACTTCTCCACGGCCTCGGCGCTCGCCACCACGATCGCCGAGGCGCCGTCGTTGAGGGCGCTCGAGTTGCCCGCGGTGACGACCGCTCCTCCGGCGACGACGGGGCGCAGACCGGCCAGAGCCTCCGCGCTCGTGTCGCGGCGCGGCCCCTCGTCGCGGGTGACCGTTCCGGCCGCCGTCTCGACCCCGACGATCTCGGCGTCGAAGCGCCCGGCATCGACGGCCGCGACCGCGCGCTGGTGGCTGCGCAGGGCGAAGGCGTCGGCATCCTCGCGGCTGATGCCGTAGACCCGCGCCACCTCTTCACCCGTCTCGGGCATGGTGAAGGTCGCCTTCCCGCGGGCGGCGAACGCCGGATTGGTGAAGCGCCACCCGATCGAGGTGTCGAACTGCGGGCCGGGCTTCGCGAACGCCTTCTCTGGCTTGGCCTGCACCCACGGCGCCCGCGTCATGGACTCGACGCCCCCGGCCACGATCACGTCGGCGTCGCCGGCGCGGATCGCCTGCGCCGCCATGGTGATCGCCGACAGCCCCGAGGCGCACAGCCGGTTGACCGTGACGCCGGGCACGTGATCCGGGAAGCCGGACAGCAGCGCGGCCATCCGCGCGACGTTGCGATTGTCCTCCCCCGCTTGGTTGGCCGCGCCGAGGATCACCTCGTCGATGACCTCGGGATCGACGCCCGCGCGAACGACCGCCTCGCGCACCACGAGGACCGCGAGGTCGTCGGGCCGCACCCCCGAGAGCACGCCGCCGTAGCGGCCGACCGGCGTCCGGACCCCGCCGACCAGAAAGGCTTCAGCCATCGTCGACGGACCCTCCGTTGGGGAAATAATAACCGACCGTTCGGAAGGTAATGTTGCCAGAGCCGGGCGACCGGGTCAACCGACCCCGGCTGCCGCGCCTCACCGAGTCGGGCTGAAGGCATCCAGGAAACGATCGCGGAACGCGCTCATCCTCCACAGCGGCGCGGTCGAGGTCGGCAGCACCCCGCTCTGCCAGTGCCACGCCGAGATCGCGCGGAACACAGACGGGTCTCTCGAGATGATGCTGATCGGCACCTCGTGGGTGGCATCGGCCCCGCTGACGATGCTCGCGGGCTGGTGATCGCCGAGCGCGATGACAACGAGATTCGGGTCGTCGTAGTTGTGCAGGAACGAGAACATCGCTCCGAGCGAGTACTCGATCGAGTGCCCGTACGCGGCCTGCACCCGCTTCGGGTCGGCCCAGACCGTGCTGGTCGAGTCTCCCTGCGCGGGCTGCGGCCCGTAGATCGAGCCGTCGCCGATCTGCGACCACGGCACCAACTGGGGCAGCGGGGCCCAGGGGGTGTGCGACGAGACGAAGTCGATCTCGGCCATCACCGGTTGGTGCGGCTGGGCCAGCTGCGTGTCGTAGAAGCGCTTCCAGGTGTACTGGTCCGGGATCCGTGCGTAGCCGAACGACGGGCCGAGGTAGCCCACATTGTTCGAGTCGAGCAGGGTGCCGTAGTGATAGAACGTGCTCCCGTACGCCCACGGATGCGTGTCGGAGGGAATGTCGCTCACCGTATTCCAGCCCGCGTTGCGGAACGCGTCGCTCAGGGTGAATCTGCTGCTCTTCATCAGCTTGCCGTAGAGCTGCTGCTTGTCGATCCAGAGGCCGGACTGCAGGGTCGAATGCGCGAGCCAGCTGACTCCGCCGAAGGTCGGCGAGGTGAGGAAGGCGCTCTGCGCGGTGTACCCGTCTGCCGCGAGCTGGCTGCCGCCAGCGCGCAGCACCTGGTCGACGCCGCTCGAGAAGCTCGTGCCCTGCACGGCGACCTGCCCGTAGCTCTCGATGAAGGCGATGACGACGTCCTTGCCCTTCAGCGCGGTCAGCAGTTCGGATGAGGGCATCGCCGCGTAGGGATCGCTCGCGATCTGGTGCGGCAGTTTCGCCTGGGCGGAGAGCGTCGCCGATGCGCGCGAGGACGCCGACGAGATCGCGTCGATCGAGGCCGCGGCGGCGGCCGGCTGGCCGGCGACGAGTTGGGATCCGGCGAGAGCGGCGACCACCCAGACCGCGGTCACCGAGGTGAGCGTCCACGAGCCGCGCCGTCCACTGCGGCGGAGCGCGGCATCCACTTGCAGCGCCGCCCACGCGAGGCCGGTCACCGTCGCCACGGCGAGCAGGGCGAGCCCGATCAGCAGGGCGATCGCGGCCGGAGCTCCGATCGAATCCCGCACCACGCCGAATCCGTCGCCGACCTGCGGCCAGTCGCTCGCGTCGAAATGGGTGTTGAGGGCGTACTCGAACGCGGCATCCAGGGCCGCGAAGAGCAGGGCGACCACGACGAACGCGCCGTACACGAGCGCGGCACTGCGTCGAACGGCTCGCCACGGCAGCAGGGCGAGCACCAGGATCACCAGGATCGACTCGACCGGCAGCCGGACCAGGGCCGCGGCCGAATGCTGGGCGATCACGCCGGGCAGCAGGGGCACGGCCACCAGCAGGAGCGCGGCGATCGCGAGCAGCGCGCGCCCGACCCACGGCGGGAGCGGCCGCCGGAGTCGCCGCGGACGACGCACCCTCACCGCGACTCGTCCCATCCGTGCGACGACCCGACCACGGCCGCCAGACTCCCGAAGCGGCCCGACAGCGCGTAGCGCACCAGCACCACGTCGCCGATCTGCCGGGCGTCGGCCAGCTCGGCGCGCCTCGCTGCGGTCCACGGAAAGCGCGCGGGCGTGACGACGCGAGGCGCCCGTGCCTCGCCGACGAAGAACGGTGCGATGACCAGCTGCAGTTCGTCCACCAGATCGTCGGCCAGGAACTGCGTGAGCAGCCTGCCGCCGCCCTCCACCATGAGCCGGCGCACGTCGCGCTCGCCCAGATCATCGAGCACGCGGCTCATGGTGACGCGGTCGCCGAGGCCGACGACCTCCGCACGACCCCCGATCCGCGCCCGAAGGCGCCGCACCGCCGGTTGCGGGCAGTACACGATCCGCGTCACGTCGCCGGTGGTGAAGAACTCGGCGTCGGGCGGCAGGTCACCGGTGGATGTCACCGTCACCTTGATCGGCGACGCCATCCGTCCCGCCGACTCGCGCCGGCGCCTGCGCTCGGCGCTCTTGACCAGCAGCCGCGGGTCGTCCCGGCGCACGGTGGACGCGCCGACCATGATCGCGTCGTTCTCGGCCCGCACGGCGTCGACCCGGTCCAGGTCCTCGGCGTTCGACATCGCGAGCCGACCGCCGTCGACGCCGTCGAGGTAGCCGTCGATCGACATGGCGCAGCTCAAAGTGACATAGGGGCGCTCGCTCATGCGGCTCTCTTCTCCGGCAGGGGACGGACGACGGGGGTGCGGTCCGATGGAACGCGGGCAGCAGGCGTGCGGACCGCGGAGGCGCGTACCGCGGGAGCGATCAAGGCCGCGGCGCCCGGCAGCACGGCCACGAAGGTCAGGATCCCGAACGCCGTCGAGACAGCGAGCCCGGCCCCCGCGCCGAGGCCGATCGCCGCGAACGCCGCAGCCGACACGGCCTCGCGCGGACCCCAGCCGCCCACGTTGAGCGGCAGCGCCGCCGCGGCGAGTGCGATCATGGCCAGCCCCACCAGCTCGCGCGGCGATGCCTCGACACCGACCGCCAGGCAGGCCACGACGAAGGTGCCCGCATGCGCGGCGACCACCACGAGGGATGCCGCCGCGATCGACAGCGACGCTCGCGGCGTGCGGAACACGCTCCGCACCAGCAGCCCCTCGCGGCGCACGATGCGTCGAGCCCGATTGCTCACCGCCGCGATCACCAGGCAGGCAGCCGCGAGAGCGGCGACAGCCACCGCGACCCAGACGGCGGCCGGCCACCACTTGGCCCATGGCACGCTCAGCGGGACGGTCACGCCGAGTGCCCCGAGAATCCCGACCGTGGCGACGACTTGCACCAACTGCCCCGCGATCCGCTCGGTGACGACGGCGCGGGCCGCGATCGCAGGCGCCCCGCTGCTCGTGCCCTGCCGGTACGCCCGGTGCACATCGCCCACGACGCCCCCCGGAAGCACCGTGTTGACGAACTGGGAACGGTAGTACGCCGCGACCGCCGACGACCACGACACGGCCAGGCCGAGCTCGGCTGACACGATCCGCCACCGCCACGCCGCCGCGCAGGTCGCCACGGCCGTCAACACGGCGGCCGCCAGCAACGCGGCGGGCGACACCGCCTGCAGCCCGCGGAGCAACGGTCCGGCACCGACGACCGCGACGGTGCCGACGATGACCGCCGCGCCGAACACGAACGGGATCACCCGCCGTACGCGCGGCGGCAGCGACCTCGCGGTCAGCGCGGCCATGCCAGCACATCCTGATGGTCGACGCTCACCCGGAGCCGCGCGCGCGCGAGCTCCTCGTCGCGGCGCTGCCGGTACTCGGTCGCCCGCGGCCGCAATTCGGCGCGCTGCTCGAGCGCGGCGCCGATCCAGCCGTCCAACCACTCCCCGATCAGCTGCCCGTCGCCCGGCCCGAGGCGCCACGGGGTCCGTGCGGTGCGCACGCGCCACCCGGATGCGGCGAACAGCTCGCGCACGACGCGGGCGGCATCCGGTCCCAGCAGCCGGCGGCCGTCGACGCCACGCCGCTGATGGTCGTTGAAGGCGGTCTCGAACGCCTGATCGGCCGGATCGCGCGGGCTCAGCCGCACGCGGCCGGTCACGCTCAGGCTGAAGAACGCGGGAACTCCCGAGACGACGCAGGCGGTGACGATGGCGCTGGCCTCCTCCAGGGTGATCACGTCGAGCAGCGCGGACGCCGTCACCAGCGACGAGCCCTCGAAGGCGGTGACCGGCAACTCGGCGAGGTGCTCCACCCGGGTGCGGATGTTGATCGGCAGCCCGAATCCGTCGCGGGTACCCCGAGCGTCGACGCGGCTCAGGATGGCCGGGTCTGCATCGTGCAGCACCCAGGCCTGCGCGCCGGCGAGCCGCGGCGCCAGCCAGCGGACCATCGCCCCCGTGCCGCTCCCGAGGTCGTGCACCACGAGGGGACCGGGCCCGGTCAGCCGCGCCGCCGCCCGGGCCAGCGCCTCGGAGCGAGCCGCGTCGTCGGCCCGACCGCGCACCGCGAGCCAGTCCGCCGAGACCCCGGGAACCGCGCTCACGCTGCCCTCAGAACGTCGTCGATACGCGCGAGGGTCGTGTCCCAGTGCGGGGTGCGCGCCCGAGTCGCCGCTGCCTCTGCGCGGAGTCGGGCGCGCAGGGCCGGGTCGGTCATCCACCGCTCCAGGGCGGCGGCGAGGGCGGCGGGATCGTCGGCATCGACCAGAAGGGCCCCGCCACCGGCGACCGATTCCGGGATGCCACCCACCGCCGCCGCGATGACCGGAAGGCCCCGCGAGCGGGCGTCGGCGATGGCCATGCCGAAGCTCTCCACCCGGGAGGGAGCCACCAGCAGGCCGGACCGCTGATACGCGTCCGAGAGTTCGGCGCCATCGAGCGCACCCACCAGGCGGACGCGCGATCCCAAGCGCGCCGCCCTCGTCGCGACCCGTCCGGCGAACTCGGCATCGACGTCGAGCGGGCCGGCGATCGTGCAGTCCCAGTCGAGCCCGCCAAGCCGTCCCAGCGCATCGAGCAGGATGTCCTGCCCCTTGTGCGGCGCGACGACGCCGACACAGAGCAACGCGCCGGCCTCCCCGCGTGAGACGGGCCCGTCGACGGCACCGGGCAGCGCCACCGTCACCCTCTGCTCCGGCACGATGCCGCGTCGCGCGAGCTCGGCCGCCGTCCAGTTGCTCGTGGCGATGACCCGGGTGGCGTGCCCGAGGGCCCGGCGCGCGCCCTCGACGGATGCGGGATCGGCATCCGCGAAGGCCTCGGCCACCATGTGGGCGAGCACGACCACGCGCGACCGGACCGCCGCGCGGGAGATCGCCTCGGGCGCCCACGCGGCAACGAGTCCGTCGACCAGCGTGGTGCCGGCGTCGGCGGCTTCAGCAAGCGCGGCCGCCGTCGCCGCGCGGTCTGCGACCTCGACGGTGGTCACCCTCCAGCCATGGGCGGCGAGCCCGTCGCGGACGCGCCGGTCGTAGACGTTGCCGCCGCTGACCCGCGCGGGGTCGTCGACTCCGGTCGGCACGATGAAGCGGAGTGCGCGTCCGACGCCCGGAGCGCCGCCCCGTACCGCGCTCACAGCTCGACCTCGTACGACGCCCACGCGATGTGCGACTCGTGCAGGGTGACGGCGATCCCGCTGAGCCGCGCCGCGCCGAAGCCGCCGGCCCGCGCCTCGGCCGCGAGGCGGTCACCGATCAGCTGGCACAGCCGTTCCGTGGTGGTGTTCACCCCGGCCAGATCCGGCTCGTCGTCGAGGTTGCGGTACGACAGCGCACCGGTGATGGTGGCGAGGGCGCGCGAGGCGAGGCCGATGTCGACGACGATGCCGTCGGCATCCAGCTCCCGGGCTCGAAAGGTCGCGTCGATGACGAAGGTGGCCCCGTGCAGCCGCTGGGCGGGGCCGAAGACCTCGCCCCGGAGGCTGTGGGCGATCATGATGTGGTCGCGGACGGTCACCGAGAAGGTCACGAGCGGCTCCAGTCGATGGTGTGGCACAGACCGCCGACCGCGGCATCGCCCGACCCATCGGCGAGCGAGCCCATCACCGCGGGCAGCTCGGGCCACGGCGTCGACCCGTTGAGCAGCACGTCGAAGGCCGGATCGTCGAGCAGCCGCAGAGCGAGCTCGAGCCGTTGCCGGGTGGTGCGCCTGCTGCGCTGCGACGCCGCCACCTGGCCCACCTGGCTCGCGACCAGACGCAACCGGCGCGAGTGGAAGTCGGCGCCCAGGTCGAGCGTGACCGGCGCGCTGCCGAACCAGCTCGCGACGATCACCGAGCCGTCGGTCGCCGCGAGCTCGAGCGCACGCGCGAGACCCGCCGACGTGCCGCTGGCCTCGATGACGATGTCGCGGTCCGCGTCGGCACGCTCGGGCGAGGCGAAGGCCACCCCCAGCAGATGTGCGACAGGCGCCTTGGCATCGTCGACATCGACCAGGGTGACCTCGACTCCCGGGATGCCGCGGGCCAGCCGAGCGATGCAGCACCCGATCATGCCCGCCCCGATCACGGTGACGCGGTCGCCGAGCGCCGGGCGGGCATCCCACAGCACGTTGACCGCGGTCTCGACCGCACCCGCCAGCACCGCACGCCGTGCCGGCACCGCGTCGGGCACGACGGTCACGGCATCGGCCGGGACGACGAACGCCGACTGGTGCGGGAACAGCGTGAAGACGGTCGACCCGATCAACTCCTGCGGTCCGCGCTCGACGACGCCGACGTTGAGGTAGCCGTACTTCACCGGGAACGGGAAGGCGCCCGCCTGGAAGGGCGCGCGCATCCGCTCGTGCTCCGACTCGGGCACCTCGCCGCGCAGCACGAGCCCTTCGGTGCCGCGGCTGATCCCGGTCCACCGGGTGCGCACCAGCGCCTCGTCCGCCGTCGGCTCGGGCAGCGGCTCGCGGCGGAGCTCGCCCGAGCCCGGGCCGGTGGCCCAGAAGGAGATGGACTCATCGGGGTTCGGATCGGCGCCGTCCGGCACATCGGGGTTCGGGTGAACCATCCGCTGCTCCGACGACGTATCAAGGAGGTAGCTCACGAAGGAACAACGGAGGCGGCATGACATCGGTTCAGATCCGCGGCGCGGGGTGGGTCGCCTGCGGCGCCATCGCGTTGCTCGCGGTCACGCCGCTCGCGCCCCTGTCGTGGGGAGGATGGGTGGCAGGCCTCGGCTACCTGCTCGTCTCGACCGCGCTGGTCGCGATCGCACTCGGCCGCAGCGGCGCCAGGAGCTTCGGGCCGGCGAACGCCGTCACCGCGGCCCGCTCGGTGCTGATCGCGATCGTGGCGGCACTCGTCGTCACCTCGTTCACGCAGCAGGTGCCCCCGGTGTTGCTGGTCGCTCTGACCGCGCCGACGTTGGCCCTGGATGCGGTCGATGGCTGGGTCGCCCGCCGCACCTCGAGCGAGAGCGCGGTCGGTGCTCGCTTCGACATGGAGGCGGATGCGTTCCTGATCCTCGTGCTCAGCGCCTACGACGTGCGGATCGTCGGCGCGTGGATCCTGGCCATCGGCCTGATGCGGTACGCGTTCCTCGCGGCGGGCCTGCTGTTCCCGTGGATGCTCGCTCCGCTGCCATTCCGGTACTGGCGCAAGGTCGTCGCGGCCGCGTGCGGTGTCGCGCTGCTGCTGGTGGCATCCGGGCTCCTGCCCTCGCCGATCGAGGTGCTGGTGGGCTCCATCGCGCTGGGGCTGCTCATCGAATCCTTCGGGCGGGACGTCATCTGGCTGGTCCGGGTGAACTCTTCGCGGCGCTCCCTCGTGTACACGCCATGACCGCAACCACGATGTCCGCACCCAGCCACGGCGCCACCAGGGTTTTGAAAGTCCTGAGCGCCCTCCTTCTCCTCGTTGTCGGTGGTATCCACCTCTTCCTCGTCTTCGACGGCGTCGGCGGCACGCTCGGCGTGCTGTTCGTGCTCAACGCCGTTGCCGCCGTCGTGCTCGCGATCGGCATGCTGGCACTCCGCGGTCGGCTGCTGTCGCTCGCCACCGTGCTGAGCCTGCTGTTCCTGCTCGCGAGTCTCGGCTCGCTGCTGCTGGCTCTGACCGTCGGTCTGTTCGGCATCCACGAGGTGTGGGGGTTCACGCTCGTTCCCGAGACCGTGATCGCCGACGTGATCGGCATCGTGGTGCTCGCGATCACGACGGTCGTAGTGCTCCGCAAGCCGCGCGCGGCCTGAGCCGAATCGGGGGGTCAGGCCGCGCGTCGTCAGGCGGCGCGTCGTCAGGCTGCGAGGTGGAACGTGCTCGCGAAGCGCCCGAGCAGCTCGCCGGGGCCGCGAAGCAGTTCGATCGCGCCAGTGGCGATCGCGCGGTCCGGGGTGAGCTCGCCCGAGATCAGACGATGGATGCCCGGCCCAGCCGCGAAGGCGAGGTCGACAGCCGCGTCGACCGGGTCCGCGCCGCGCCGCACCTCGAGCGCCGGCCCGTCCACCCGCACCAGGAGGTCGACGCCGCCGACCCGCGCGCCGTACGCCGTGGCCGGAAGGCTCTCGGCCACCGACGCGCGGAAGGCGGCGCGCAGATCCATCGTCATCGAGTCGGGCGTGATGATCTGCTCGTCGCGCGGTTCGCCCATCGCCTTGAAACCCCAGGCGCCGAACGCGAGCACGACCGGCTCCAGCTCGCGGCCGTAGGGCGTGAGCTCGTAGACGATGACGCGCGAGCGCGGCGCCCGACGGATCACCCCTGCCGCCTGGAGCTCCTTGAGGCGCGCCGCCAGGATGTTGCTGGGGATGCGCGGCAGCCCCGCGGCCAGCTCGCCGTAGCGGCGCGGCCCGATGAGCAGATCGCGCACGATCAGCAGGGCCCAGCGCTCGCCGACGAGTTCGAGGGCGCGCGTGACGCCCCCGTACTCCCCGTAGTCGCGGGCGGCCATCTGCTCGGGATCCGCCGGCTCAGGCCTGCTGGTTCGCGAAGGCCTCGGGTCCGACCTCGGCGGCCTTCGGGTCCATCCATCCGAAGTCGACGACGTTGCCGTCGGGGTCGGTGAGGCCGCGCTGGTACATGAAGCCGTAGTCGGCCGGCTCGCCGACCTCGGCACCGCCCGCGGCGACGCCTGCCGCAATGGCCGCGTCGACGGCCTCACGGGTGTCGACGAAGATCGAGGTGCCGGCGGTGGGGTGCACCTTCGGGTCGCCGAGCTCGAGTTCGGTCATGGTCTGGTAGAACTCGCGGGTCTGCACCATGAAGTAGCTGTGACCGTCCTCCACGACGACGCAGGCCGCGTTGTGGTCGGTGAACAGCGGATTGATGGTGAAGCCGAGCGCCTCGTAGAACGCCTTGGCGCGGTCGAGGTCGGTTACGGCGAAGTTGACGAACATGCCCGTCACGGTCATCGTGGGCTCCTTGGTGTGGGTGTCGATGTGGTGAAGACCACACTTGCAAAAAACAAGTGACACGTCAAGGGGCAGGGTCAAGAGCGAACCCGAGACGGCGTCCCTCGCGACTGCTAACCTGCGCTCGTGCCGCTGGATCTCGCGCAATGGACCGACTTCTTCATCCTGGTCGGCACCGGTTCCGCCACCCTGGCCGGGCTGGTGTTCGTCGCGCTGACCATCAACCTGCGCGGCGTGGCGCGCGATGCGACCCACCGCTACCGGGCCATCAACATGCTCACCGGTTTCGCCTCGATCTTCCTGCTGAGCGCCCTGGTGCTGATGGGTCACCAACCCCTGGCCGCCGTGGGCATCGAGTGGCTCGTCGTCGCCGTGCTGGCGCTCGCGATCAACACCTACGGTTACGTGCAGGCCTTCCGGTTGCGGAGCAGCCTGTACGCGCTGACGCTCATCCGCATCATCGGCGGAAGCATCTGCTACCTCGGTCAGCTCGCGGGAGCCATCCTGCTGGTGGTGGGCATCCCGTCGGGCATCTACGTCGCGGCGATCTCGACGATCGCCACCTTCGTCTACCTGATCTCGGGATCGTGGCTGCTGATCCTCGGGACCATCCAGACGGCAGATACCCAGCCCTAGTCCGCGTCGGCCCTAGTCGGCGTCGCGAACGGGAAGCGCGCGAGCGAGCACCGGAACCGCGACACCGACCACGACCAGGTGCATGAGCCCGAGCGCGACGGCGCCCGTCAGCGTCGTGCCCGGGATGAACTGCCACACCGCCAGCGCGGCAGGCGCAAGGAGCGAGAGCAGCGTCCCGACCGGGACGAGCACGCGCAGCAGCGTCACCGGCCGCGGGGAGCGCGCACGGATGATCGCCCATCCGACGGTGGCCGCCGCGAATCCGAGGAGCACGAACGGCAGGTAGATCAGCGGCTGGAGGGCGGGCAAGCCGTCCGCCCCGACGGCGCGCGCGACGAGAGCGATGACCGTGGTCGCGGCTGCCGCGGTCAACGCGCCGGCGGTGAGCAGGAGGCCGACCCGGCGGGTCGAGGATGCCGCGGCCGGGCGACTGGTCGAGGTGGTGGTGACGGTGGTGACCATGGCGATGCTCCGTTCGGATGAGGGCCGACGGGGATGCCGACCTGCTGATTGGACGCTACGGACAGCCCCGTCCGGCCACCTACTCCCGCCCGCGTAACCTCTCGTCGCCGCTAGGAGTACGCCGGCTCACCGCCGGCTCACCGGCACGATCGTCGAGTCGAAGTCGATGTGGTGCCCCTGAATCCACGCCAGGCCGCGGCCGCCGTCCTTCGCCCCCGCCCGGAAGATGCGGGGCAGGATGAGGTCGCGGATCACCCGCATGACAGGCCCGGCCGCCTTATCCGCCGACGCCTTGTGCCCGTTCTTCACGATGCGCTCCACACGCTCGCGGCGCAGCGACTCGAAGGTCGCGAACGCCGAGCCGGTGTCGGGGCAGTCGCGCAGGCACTGCGCCAGGATGACGGCATCCTCGAGCGACATCGACGCGCCCTGCCCGGCCGCCGGCGAGGTCGCGTGCGCGGCGTCGCCGATCACGATCATCCGCGATCCGTCGTGCCAGTGCTTCACGACCGGCATGTCGTAGGTCGTCCAGCCCGTGATCGGGCCGGGCGCCACATCGATGATCTCAGATGCCGGGCCGGCATCCCCGTCCATCAGGGCGTGCAGCCAGCCGCGCCACTCGGCGTCGGTCATGCGCGCGAGCACGCCCGGAGCCGGCTGCTTCTTCATCGGCGGATTCGCGAACCAGATGGTCCCGCCGTCGGGGGCGTTCATCCAGGCGAAGAAGCAGCGCGTGCCGAACTGCATTCGGAACTCCTCGGGTGGCGCGTCGACCGTGAGGCCCGGGATGTATCCGCCGGCGTTGAGCACCGGCACGTACCGCGGGGCCGGTGCCGAGGGGTCGATCAGCCGGCGCGTCAGGGAGTGGATGCCGTCGCATCCGATCAGGATGTCGCCGGTCGCCTCGGTGCCATCCTCGAACCGGGCGATCACCCCGGCTCCGGTGCTGCGCGCATCCACCATCCGCATGCCGTGATGAACGGGCACGCCGTGATCGCGCGCCATGTCGGCCAGGGCCACGAACAGCTCGGCGCGCGGCATCATCCGCGAGGTGAGCCCGTCGGGGCGGCGGAAGGCCATCGGAAGCCTGCCCAGCAGTCGCCCCTTGCCGTTGACGAAGCTCATGGAGTCGACGCGGTAGCCGATCGACTCGATCCGCTCGCCTTCGCCGATGGCCCGCAGGGCATCCAGCCCATTTGCCTGGAAGTTCAACCAGGAGCCGCGCTGATCGGCATCCGCCGGCAACTGCTCGAAGATCTCGGCCTCCATGCCGATCTTGCGCAGAGCCACCGCGAGCGTGGGTCCAGCGATTCCCCCGCCGATGATCAATGCCTTCATGAAACTGCCTCTCGTGTATTGTTTGATTGTCAAACAAGTATGGACACGAGGTATCTTGAATGTCAAATGATTTGACGATCAAATCACAGGCGGTCGGGCGCGCACTCCAGCGGTACCAGTCGGTCGTCGACGACTTCGACCGCGAGATGGCACGGATCCTCGGTGTGAACGGCACCGACGTCCGCTGCCTCGAACTGCTGATCGCCGGTTCGGGCGACGAGATCACTCCTCGCGACATCGCCGCTCACCTGAACCTGACGGCGGGCAGTGTCACGACCATGCTCGACCGACTCGAGCGCGTCGGCTACGTCACGCGCTCCCGGCACGCCGGCGATCGGCGCAAGGTGCTCGTCGAAGCCACTCCGCGCGTTACGGACCTGGCCTGGTCGATGATGAGCCCGATGCTCGACGACGCGAACAGCGAGGTGATCGCGCGCTTCACGGCCGAGCAGCTCGACACGATCGAGCATTTCGTCACCCGCGCGACCGAGGTGCAGCAGAGGCACGTGGAGCGCCTGCGCGAGCGGGCGGCCGTGAGCTGAGCGGCGTCAGCTGACCGGCGTCACCTTCGAGGCGGTCTTCGGGTTGTGGGCGTTGTCGGCGAGGTCGAGTCCGGCGTTGGTGCTGGCCCGCGCCATCATCTCCTCCGCCTGCTTGGCGTCGAGCTCGGGGCGCTTGTTGCCCTGGTACTCGAAGACCAGCTCGAGGTAGGGGTGGATCCAGATCGAGCGCCGCCCGCTCCCCTGCGAGGGGGACTCCGTCCAACTCAGAACGAAGCCCTCGTTGCGTCGCACCTTGCTGATCACGACGGCCTGCAGATGTGCGAGCAGGCGATCCTCCACCTCGATGTGCATGCCGCGCGCGCCGTAGATCAAACGTCCCATGGTGGATTTCTACCCGATCGCGGGCCGCATAGGAAACCACCACCTGCGCGAGAGTGCAAGCCCACGCGTTTCGCGCGCGCCCATCCCTATGCTCGGCGCATGTCGATCACCCTGTACATCGCCGGCGGATCGTTCGACCTCGCGGACCGCTACTCAACGGATGAGGTGCTCACCAGCCTCGACTCCGACCATCAGGGGCGCCTGAGCTTCGAGCTGCAGGGCGGGGATGAGATCCTCATGCATGTTCCGGTGGGATGCGACTGGTTGGTGCGTTCCCCCTCTGACGACTGACACGTCGCGGCGCCGCGTCAGGGCGCTTCGTCAATGGTGGTCTCGTCGACCAGCTTCTTGACGACCTCTCCCGGAACGTCCTGATTCGCCCGCGCGACGGCCTCCTGCTCCTGATTCACCTCGACCCGCGCCGCCTGCCAGGCCGACCAGTGGCCCGAGACCAGGGCCCACAGCGAGAGCGCCGACACGAAGGTGACGCTGTTGAGCCACCCCAAGGCGAACGACAGCGGGATCATCAGAATCCAGAAGATGGTCAGCCAGCCGTTCACCCGCCGCATGAAGACGGGGTCCCCTTGAACGCTCGCCCACAGTGACTTCATTTCCCAGCCCTTCTCGTCAGCCCAATCGCCGGATGATGCCCCGGCGGCTCCGGCGAGTATCTTCCCGTGGCCGCATCAGCGTCGCGCGGCACCTGTGCGAACACTCATCCTGTGAGCCGGTAAGACGGAGGTGATATTCAGGTGTCAACGGGGCCGCGCTCTGCGACTCTGGAGCGATGTCGAATCCGTCAGCGCCGGCCCGTCGAACGCTCCTCGACCGCGTCTTCGACGTCGGGGTCATCATCAAGGGCTTCGACGGAGCGGTGGAGCTCATCGTGGGGCTCCTGCTCCTCCTCGCCCCGCAGGCGATCGACGCGGTTCTCGACTGGATCGCGGGACGGGCCCGGGCCGAAACCTCGCGGGCCGGCGAGTTCGTGGCGACCGTCGTCGGCCACGCCGACGCCCAACTCGCGGGAGGCGGCACCGGCTTCTTGATCGCCTTCCTCATCGCACACGGGGTGATCAAGCTCGCGCTCGTCTACGCCCTGCTTCGCCGCATCATCAAGGCCTATCCCTGGGCGATCGGCATCCTGATCGCCTTCCTCGCGTACCAGCTGTTCGTTCTGGTCACCGGGCCGTCACTGGGCCAGGTGCTGTTCTCGGTGCTCGATGTCATCATCATCGTGCTCGTCTGGCGTGAGTACCGCGAGCTGCGTCGCGCCGGCGACCGCTAACTCAGTGCCCGCTGCTCGAGGTGGGATCCCAGATCTTCCAGAGCGCGTCGGCCAGCGGCCAGCGCGGCGAGGTGTGGCCGTTGCACATGACGACGATGGTCGTCAGGCGATCGTGGGAGACGGCGAACGAGGTGATGTAGCCACCGATGCGGCCCGCGTGGTTCAGGCCGCCCTTGGCCTGGATGTAGATGCCCGCCCCGTACTTCTGGTTGTCGCCCTCGCCGTCGTCGACCGCTCCGACCGCGAAGTCCGGGTCGATGATGGTGCCCGCCCGGTACTGATCGCCCCACCTGGCCAACTCGGATGGCGTGGTGACGATGCCGCTGTACCCGTATGCGGTCCATGCGGGCTGCTGGAGCTGCAGGTCGTCGTCGTACGACAGCGCCACGTCGGGGGCGATGATCGCGGGCGCGACGACCATCTTCAAGCCGAGCGGCGTGAAGATGTGATCGCCCAGGAACTGCGGCAGCGGCGTGCCACTGACCCGCCCGACCACCTCGGCGAGCAGCACATAGTTGGAGTTCGAGTACTCGAATCCGGTGCCCGGCGAGAGCTTCTTCTCGCGGCGGATGGCGTTGACCGTCGTCTGCTGGTCGGCAGGCTGGCCGAAGCCGATGCCCTGCTGGGCGAGCACGACCCAGTAGTCGGGGATGTGGCTCGTGTGGTGCATGAGCTGCTCGAGGGTGATCGTCGCGCCCCACGCGGGCAGCCCGTCGATGTACTTCGCGATCGGATCACTGAGCTTCAGCTTGCCCTGGCGCTGGAGCATCAGGATCGCGGTGGCGGTGAACTGCTTCGAGAGCGACGCCATGTCGAAGCGCGTGGTCGTGGTGTCCGGAGTCTTCGTGGCGAGATCGGCGAGACCGGCGGCCCCCGCCCACACGACGCGACCCAGCCGCGCGACCGCGGCGGAGCATCCGGGCTGGCCCGCGTTCACCAGGGTGGCGATCGTGTGATCACTCTTCGCCTTCTTGGCGGCGAGCGCGGCATCGCGCGCGACGGAGGCGGCGACGGGACGATGGGCGGCCTCACGCGTCGGGATCGGAGCGAGGGCGACCGCGATGACGACGCCGAGGACGACGACTGCCGCGACAGCAGCCAGTGCCCAGCCGATCACCCGCCGCGACGACGTCACCGCCCTACGCTAGCTGCTCGGAGACAACCCAGGCCGCGAGCGCGGAACGGCTGGTCATTCCCAGCTTGCGAAGGGCCGCGCTGACGTGTTGCTCCACCGTGCGCTCAGACAGGTGCATCCGCGCGGCGATCGAGCGATTCGACTCCCCGGTCGCGACCATCCTGGCCACCTCGAGCTCGCGCGGCGAGAGCGGGCCGCCGCGACGCATCAGTCGATCCCGCTGGTCGCGCGCTCGGCCGGCGTACCACGGGGCGTTCATTCCTTCGGCCTGCCGCTCCGCTTCGTCGAACCAGTGCAAGGCCGACGCGCGGTCGCCGAGGAAGACGCACAGTTCTGCGAGGGGGAGACTCACCGGGCCGCCGTAGGGCGTTGTCGCCCCGACGGTGATGTGCTGGAGCGAATACGGCTCCAACGCCTGTCGAAGCCACATCGCGCTGGCACGGTCATCGGCGACGATCGCATTCTCGGCGTAGCCGCACATCGCGAGCAGCCACTCGGCCATGTCTTTGGGCATCGCCTCCAGATGGGGCGCGATCGCTCGCCAGATGGCATTCGATTCATCGGTTCGTCCCAGGCCGATGAGCACGCTCGCGCGCCACCCTTGCGCATAGAACGGCGCCCCGGCGAGAGCCTTCCGCACTTCTGTCTCGATCTCGTCGAGCCGGTCGCCGGTTCGCTGCGCATACGCGGAGCGAACGATGAGCGCCATCCATTCCACCTGGTCGACTCCGGCCTCTCCACCCAGCCGAGTCATCTCAGCGATCAACTCGGGGACGTCAGAGAGACGGTCTTCGAGGAGCGCCAGGTTTGCTTTCACGCTGGCGAGTCGCCACTGCCAGACCGGCGCGGGATGTCGGGAGACGACCGCCGCGAACTCGATGAGCTCGGCGTCGAAATCCACCCGACGTCCCGACTGCAACAGCGCATCGAGCCGCCAGAGCCGTCCCCATGCAGAGAGCTCATCATCGAAGGCCGCCGCCCCCAGTTCGACGATCCGGCTCGCGATGGTGAGCCGCGCCTCCACGTCGTCGGGTCCCCGCGCGGCTGCGTGCGCCGCCTGCAGGTTCACGAACTGACGCTCGGCCTCCTCAGGGTCGAGTCGCTCACCCGAGCCCGGCGGTGCTGACCAGGGCGACGACAGAGCCCCGAGTTGGCCGGAGACCAGCTCGGTCAGTTCGGCATCGTCCTCGCCAAGCAGACTCAGCGCCTCAAGACAGAGGGCCCGCCGCGACGACGTGAGGGCGTAGCCGTTGATGGTCGGTCCCTTCAGGGCGGTCGCGGCGCGCGCCATGAGGCGTCCGTCTTGCAGACGGCGCGCGATCGCCGCGGCCTCGACCGAGGCGCGCCAACCGTCTGAGAAGCGACCGTCACGGGACTGCCGACGAGCCTCGACGATCAGCTTCTCGGCTCGTGCGAGATCCCATGCCCGATCGTTGGGGGCGTCAGCCTCTGGGATGCTCATGTCCCGCCTCCACCGCAGCACTACGTGGTTTCACGGATGTCCGCAGATCGCCACAATCGTACTGTTTGGTCTCGTGAACGTCTCAGAAGCGCAAACCCGATTCGACTGGAAACTCGGCGTCATCGGCGGGATTGCCGGTTTGGCGTGGGGTGCCGGCTTCCGCTCCTTCATGTGGCAGATCAGCCCGACGCCTCACGTCAACTGGGCAGGGACGTTTCTCGGCATCCTCCTGCCGGGTGCCGTGACGGGCACCCTGCTCGGCATCGCCGAGGCGAGGCGGCGTGCGAACCGACTGCGGGGTCTGCGCTGGTTCGCTCTCGCCCCGGCCGCGTTCGCGATCGCGCCGATGCTCTCGTCTCCCAACTTCTTCGTGATACTCGTGACCACCGGCCTGGGAGGCGGGGCGATCGGTGTCGCGGTGCTGGCGGTCGCCGGCGGCTTCTCGCTGGGAACCGGTCCACTCTGGGCACGGATCGTGACGGGTATCCTTGCCATCGCGCTTCTGGTCGGAGTCACGCTGACCGTGCCCTCCATCGGCGGCCCGTCGCTCGCCCTGACCACGGCTCGAGGCGCGTGGGTCGCCGTGCTCGTGGCATCGTTCCTGGCGATCCTGGCGGTGGCGTCGGCGATCCCGTTCCGCCGGATTCCCGCTGACGCCTGACGGCGTTGAACGCGAGAGGACCCCGCCGGCTTATTGCCTGGTAGCGATCCAGGTGCCGTTGCCCGCGTCTCGGGTGCCGCACGGCGGTGACGTGTACGTGCCCTGCATGGTCTTGCGGTCGGCGGAGATCGTTCCCGTGTACACGATCGCCTCCCCTGCCTGCACGCTGCCGAATGTCACGCTGCTGCCGCTGACGACGCCCGTGATGCTGCCCGAGGTGGCGCATGCGGAGTTCGCGATGGAGATTGTTCCGGACAGGCTCGTCTGCGTGAGCGTGATGTCGAGGGTGAAGCCTCCGGTCGCAGAATCACTGCCCAACCACTGTCCTTGCCAGAGGTGCGACCCCTGACTTTCGCTGGGGCTCGGCTTCGGCTGCGGGGGATCGTGATAGACGACGGTGACGAACTCGAAGGCGGTCTCGTCGAGGCCGACCTTGACGATCTCAGAGAGCATGCTGTCCTGCGGCTCGCGGATGAAGCCGCTGACGGCGTCGTCGAGGGGCACGATGCCCGTCTTCGGCAGCATCTTGATCAGAAGATCGAGCACGCTGGTCCGCAGGTCCTCGATCTCCTTGCGGCGGATCCGAACATCGACCCGGACGATGCCGGGATGCGCACCCGAGGCGTTCTCCGCTTGCTCCTTCGGCTCCTGTCCGGTCTGCAGTGTGAGCGTGGCCTCACCGCCATTGGCGGTGTCGTGCAGCACGTCCTCGTGCTTGGTGACATGGGCGAGGTCGATGCCAACAGGAGCAAGGATCAGAGGCGACCAGAAGACTTGAGCCGCTCCGGGTTTCAACGAGGGCAGGGTGACATTCGCCAGGCTCGCGCAGGCCGTCAGCTCGGCCGGCCACTCCGTGAGCCCTCCGACATCAACTTCGGCTTTGACCGCGTCAGTGATCGGCGTCTGTCCTTCGACACCCATCGTCGTGCTGGGCTCGTCCGGCACGATGCGTACCGTCCAAGACTTGACGGCGTTGAGAACATTGACGACGATCGCCACGACGCCAGCCCCCAAAGCGATCGCATCGAGGATCGGGGCGAGAGCGAACTTCGCTGCCCCGACGACGAGCTGGACCCCGGCCTGAATCGCGAAATTGAGCGCACCGACCGAGAGATCGACGATCCCCTGCACCAGGCTGTCGAGGAAGGGAGTGCCGGTCTTGATCGTCGGCGCGGTGATACGCAGCTGTTTGAGCGTTTGAAGAACGTTGAAGATCACGTCGCTGATCGGACCGCCGAATGTCTCACAGGGGCCCGCATCGGTTCCGGTGACCACCCCGGCACGCTCGACGCTCGGCGTCGAGGCGAGCGCCGTGGCCGATGACAGCGGCTCGCCCAGGGCAGATGGATTCTGCGCCGCGATCGCGGGCGCGAGCTGGGTCGCAACATCCGAGACGAAGAGAACCTGGACCAGAGCCGGAATGATCAGGTCGCCGGCCTTGTGCAGGTCTTGTGGTGCGAGGAGCTGTCTGGCCAACCTGCCCCCGACGGTGTCGGTCTTGTCGGCATAGGCGGCAATCCACTCGGCGGGGCCGGGGGCTCCCGCCGTGGGGCTGGGAACAAGACCGTCGAGCGTGCGGCCGCGCATTCCCGAGTTCGACGTCACCTCGAGAGTCATGTTGCGCAGCTGCGTCTGATTGACGTGAACGGGAGAGGCTGGCTGGGCCACGACATTCATCGGCTTGCCGTCGTTCGTGTCGACCTCGATGCCGGCCCGGGTCAGAACGTCCATCACCGAGGCGATGGCCTGCTTGCCGAACGGCCCGAACAGCCGAGCGCCGGGGCTTGAGGCCGCCGCCGTGGGTGCCTCTGTCGATGTCGCCAGAGTTGACGGGACACAGCCCGACACCAGAATGGCGACGACCAGCAACACGATGCTCACGCGTGAGCCTCTGATGAACATGGCCAGATGCTAGGGCGTCATGAGCCGGCGGGAAAGGTGCACGGTTCGAACTGTAGGGATCGCGGCCGCCGTCGGGCATCCGTGGAATCACGCAATCGGAGCGGGCGTCGGACGCGGCTCGTACCCTCACTCCATGCCAGAGGGTGTCGAGGCGTGGTGGGCGCGACGACAGTTCACGCACGACACCGACGTGCCCTTTCCGGTCGGCACCTACCGCGAGGCGTGGGCGCCGTATCCTGCGCTGATCCGGCAGTACCACCCGGAGTTCAACGCGGGCATCACCCTCACGCAGATCCCGCCGGCGGCCGAGGTGCTACTGCTCTGGCAGTGCGAGGTCGGGCACTTCTTCGCGGCGACGCCGGGCGATCAGCGCGCGCGACCGGGCCGCGAGCGGCGGCGGTCTGCGTGGTGCCCGGAGTGCTCGGTGCAGGCGAAACCGTCGCGGATCCGCCCGGCGCGGGTGCTGCCGCCGCGGGTGCAGCCGGGCGATTCGCGGCCGCCGCGCGCGGCATCCCGGGCGAAACCACTGTGCGCGAAGACGCCGCAGCTGCCCGTCGGCGAGGCGTTCGCCAGCGAGTGCGCGCCGGCCACGGCATCCGCCGTCGAGGCTCAGTTGCGACAGGACCTCGCCGCGCGCCTCGAGTTCACCCCCGGCGTCAACGCGGTGCGGGTCGCGCGACCGTTCTTCGAGCACCTCGAGGTGTGGCCCGACATCGTGATTCCCGAGCTGCGGATCGCGGTCGAATACGACAGTACTGGCCGGCACGGCCTCGAGCATGTGGGCCCGCGACAGGATGCCGACCTGCGCAAAGACCGCACGCTGCGGGCGGCGAGGTGGGAGGTCGTGCGCCTCCGCACCGGACGGCTCGAGAAGCTCGGCCCGTGGGACCTGCAGGTCTCGGGCACCGGGCGGAAGACGCTGGCGGCGCTGCTCGACGTGTTCCGAGCGATCCGGGGGGAGTTGATCGTGGAGGCCTACCGGCGCTGAGCGCCCGCGAGTGCCGCCGCCTCGCTGATCCACCGCGCGTACAGATCCCATGGGTCCCGCCCGCTCGCCAACGCGTCGGTCTGCTCGGCGATGGCCGGCGTCAACCGGAACCACTCCGACGCGCCGAACCGATCGGCCGCGAACTGGGCGTGCCGGCGCTGCTCGAGGCGGCGATCCCCGCGCTCGAAGGCCAGCACCTCGTCGTGCCAGATCGCCGCGAATCGCTGGCGGGGGTTGGCGGTGGTCCCGATCTTCACGCGATCGCCGTAGCGCAGGTAGTAGACGACGTCGACGCGCGGGGGCGGCACATCGTCATCCGGAACCTCGCCGTACCGCCACTCGCACACCGCGCAGACCCACCCCGACGGGTAGTGAACCCCGAGCCTCGAACCGCAGGCCAGGCACGGCGAGGGCAGGAGGTCGGCGACGCCGTGGGTGCGTGAGCTCCAGCCGGCGGCGACCGCGAGGTGGAGGTCGCACAGCGGCAGGGGTGCGTCGTCCGCCTGGGTTGCGAGGCATCCGGGGATGGAGCAGGTGTCGGTCACTGGTGCTCCTCGAGCAACGGGGTCGACCAGCCCGGATCGCGCCCGAGCTGCGCGGCCCGGCCGACCGACGCCGCGCCGAACTTGTCGTGCAGGGCGTCGAGCACGGTGTCCAATCGCGCGCTGTCGTCCCACTCGATCGGCAGCTCGGGCTGGAGGTCGTCGACCCGCCCCAGTTGCGACAGCGAGAGGCCGATGAGCGTGATCCCGCGCTCGGCGATCTCGTTCTGACTGGCCGCGAGCAGCGCCCGGGCCACGGTGAGCAGGACGCTGGTGCGGTCGGTCGGGCGACCGGTGGTGTGCGAGCGGGTGGCGCGCGTGAAGTCGCCGAAGCGCAGTCGCAGCACCACGGTTCGGCAGACCCGGTCGCCGTCGCGCAGCCGCCGGCCCAGCCGGTCGACGATCTGGGTCAGGATGAGGTCGAGCTCGTCAGGCGTGCGCGGCCCGCGTCCGAGGGCGCGCTGCGATCCGATCGAACTGCGCCTCCGCGTCGGCTCGACCGGACGCGGATCGCGCAGCCGCGCCAGCGCGTGCAGGTGCGCTCCGGCGGCTCGGCCCAGCATCCGTTCGGCGGTGGCGGCTTCGAGCTCGGCCAGTTCGCCGACGGTCCGGATGCCGTAGCGATGCAGCTTCTCGGCCGTCACCGCCCCGACGCCCCACAGCCGCTCGACCGGCAGCGGCAGCAGGAACTCCTGCTCGCGATCGGGCTCGACCACCAGCAGCCCGTCGGGCTTGCTCACCGCGCTGGCCACCTTGGCGAGGAACTTGGTGCGCGCCACCCCGACCGAGATCGCGAGCCCGACCTCGACTTTGACCCGCTGCCGCAGTCGCACGGCGACCTGTTCGGGCGTCCCGACGATGTGGCGCAGTCCGCCCACCTCCAGGAACGCCTCGTCGATCGAGAGCCCCTCCACCAGTGGAGTCGTGTCGCGAAAGATCGCGAACACCTCCTTGCTGGCCGCCGAGTACGCCTCCATCCGCGGCGGCACGACGATGGCCTCGGGACAGAGCTCGCGCGCCTGCCGGCCGCCCATGGCGGTGCGGATGCCGCGGGCTTTCGCCTCGTAGCTCGCGGCCAGGACGACCCCGCCGCCCACGATCACCGGGCGGCCGCGGAGCTCGGGGGCGTCGCGCTGCTCGACCGACGCGTAGAACGCGTCGAGGTCGGCGTGGAGGACGGTGGCCTCGCCGCGCATGAGTGCCTCCTGTCGGGCACCCTCCGGCGGGCATCCGCTAGGGCGGATCGTCGCACGGGGGTGTGACAGAGGGGCTATCTCGCCGGATCAGAACATGGTGTTGTCGTTGGCGGCAGCTTCGGGCACATCCTGGAAGGCGTCCCAATGCTCGACGACTTTCCCGTTCCGCACCCGGTACAGGTCGACGACGGCTCTCCCTCGCTCACCTGGAACGAGAACGGAGTGACTGTGTATCGCGACGAGGTCGCCCTGCGCGATGACCCGCTTCGGCACCACACTCAGCTCAGGGAATTGCGCGAAGAAGCCGCTCAGCCCCGTCTTCGCTCCCTCGATGCCGTCCGGAATATTCGGGCTGTGTTCGCGGTATTCGGCGTCAATGAACTCGTCGATTGCCGACAGATCCTTCTTCACCCAGAGCCGGTCGGCAAACTCGGTGACCAGCTTCGTGTTGTACGCCGTCAGCCATGGCTGCTTCGCGGCCTCGGACCGCGGAGCACTCAGCGTGGAGAACATGTTGTTGCCGCTGATGCTCGTGGCAGGCACCTCCTGCAGGACATCCCAGTGCTCGGCAATTTTGCCGTCTTCAAAACGGAAGAAGTCGAACACGGCAATACCCGGAGTACCGGGGACGGCGACCAGGTTGGAGTGCAGCAGGACCATGTCCCCATCGGTCACCGACTGGTAGGGCACGAACGTGATCTCCGGGAACTGCTGACGGGTGGCGGCGCCGAAGTACTTCAGCGCATCAGGGCCGTCAGGGGCTTGAGGATTGTGCTGGATGTAGTCGGGTCGGACCACCTGGTCGACGATCGACGTGTCGTCACTGGTGAACGCAGCGGTGAGCACTTGACGGGCCAGCCCTGCCTTGCTGCCGTCTTCGACAGTCAGCACGATCTTGCCCGTGGTGCGTCCGGTCTCGCCGAGAGCGTGAGCCTTGGCGGCCTCGACGAGGGGGAAGGTTGCCTCGATGGTGGCGCGGAGAGCTTCCGCCTCGACCAGGGACGCAATCGCCTGCATGCCGCCGCGGTCCGCCTCGACGAGCAACGCTTCAAAGCGGATGCCGCGCTCGGCGATCGCCGCGAGCTCGTCCGGGGGGACGGGAACCGGAAGGAGCGCTACGAGCGTCCCTCCTGGGCGGATCACGGAAACGGAGCGCGCACGACCAGCCGCGTCGAACGAGACGGGATCGAGTACGACGTCGACGTCGCTCACCGCCTGCCCGACATCTATCCCGTGGTAGTCGATCACCTCATCCGCGCCAAGAGAGATGAGGAACTCGTGCTTGGCGGCGCTGGCGGTGCCGATGACATATGCGCCGCGTGATTTGGCGATCTGCACAGCGAGGTGACCAACGCCTCCGGCCGCAGCGTGAATCAGCACCCGCTGGCCAGGCTGGATGTCAGCCGTGTCGACGAGCGCCTGGTAGGCGGTCAGGGCAGCGAGCGGGAGCGCCCCCGCCTGGACGTGGTCGATGCCGAACGGCTTGTGAGCGAATGCCCGGGCCGGTCCCGTCACATACTCTGCGTGCGAGCCCACGCCGCCGGGGTATGGCAGCATGCCGAAGACCTCGTCGCCCTGCTTGAAGATGGTGACCCCCAGGCCCACGGACTCCACGACGCCCGAGACGTCCCAGCCGAGCACGACCGGCAGCCGGTCGATGGTTCTCGGTTGGGCCCGATTCCCCCAGTCGGTCGGGTTGACGCCAGCCGCTCTGACGGCGATGAGGATTTCGCCAACGCCGGGGACCGGCCGGGGCAACTCGATCTCTTCAAGCACCTCTGGGGTTCCGTAGGTGCTCTGGCTGATGGCGCGCATCGTTTCCATCCTTCGATCTGTAGACGCCCGTGCCGGGCTAGTTGACTGATTCTACTCATTATTGAGTATAGTCGCTATTCTTCTGCCGCGCTGAGCTGGCGCTCCGGCCCGCAGATCTCCTTGACAAATTGACTGAGTGTACTCAGAATTGAGCGTACTCGGATAAACCGTGACTATCTCAAGGAGAACCCCATGAACGCCAGCAACAACGAACCCGTCATCACCTCATACGCGAACGCGCCCGCAAAGACCATCACCGTTGGCGGCACCACGTTCGCGTACCGCGAGCTCGGCCCGAAGGGCGGCATCCCTGTCGTCTTCTTCGTTCACCTGGCCGGAACCCTGGACAACTGGGACCCGCGCATCGTCGACCCGATCGCGAAGACCCGCCACGTCATCGCTTTCGACCAGCGCGGCGTCGGCGCCTCGAGCGGACACGTACCCGCCACCCTCGAAGAGGCGGCCGACGATGCCTACGCATTCGTGACTGCGCTCGGGTACGACAAGATCGACATCTTCTCCTTCTCGATGGGCGGCATGATCGCCCAGGACCTGGTCGTCAAGCACCCGGACCTGGTACGCAAGCTGGTGTTGACCGGCACCGGCCCGCGCGGCGGCAAGGACATGGACAAGGTCATCGGCACCACATACTGGGACATCTTCCGCGCGACCCTGACCCGCTCGGACCCGAAGGAGTTCCTCTTCTTCAACCGCGACGCCACCGGCAAGAAGGCGGGCAAGGAGTTCATTCAGCGACTCGAGGAGCGCACCGTTGACCGCGACAAGCCGATCCGGCTCAAGGAGTTTCAGACCCAGCTGACCGCCATCGCCAAGTTCGGGCGCTCGACCCCTTCAGATCTGTCCACAGTGACCCAGCCCACGCTGATCGCCAACGGCGACAACGACCGGATGGTGCCCTCGATCCTGTCTCAGGATCTGCACCGGCGGATCGCGGGATCCGAACTCATCATCTATCCCGACTCGGGCCACGGCGGCGTCTTCCAGTACTGGGAGAAGTTCGCTCCCGTCGCCGCGAAGTTCCTGAGCGCGTAGAGGAAGGCGATCATGGCTGCAACGCTGAAGTACACGAAGAAGGCATTCGCCAGCAGCATCCTGTTGTGGATGCGCGACGGGGTGCCCCGGCAGCAGAGCATGGACCGCTGGAAGGGCCCGCACTCGAAGATCATCACGGCGTCGCCCGGCCAGGATGAATACCGCCAGCTCCACCTGCTCGAGGACAGCCCCGGCATCTGGCCGGCGACGCCCGGTGTGGAGACGGCGATTCCGGAAAGTCGGCGAGTGGATGGCGTCGCCGAGGTGACCTTCACCTCGGTGCTCGGTCCGCTCGGCGGCCGCAAGCAGACGGCCCTCGCCTACCAGGACGAGATCCACAACTTCCGCCGCACCCTGCTCTACGCGGGCCTGCCGTACTCGACCCGCTGGTACGACGTCGACGCGCCCGGCGATCACGCCGGAGCTCGCCTGTATCTGCTGCTGCGACGTCGTGACGACATCTCGACGCGCGTGTTCCGGCGCTACCTGTACGACGAGTTCGTGCCGCAGGTCGCCACCGGCGCGAAGCTGACCGAGCTGCGCACCCAGGTGTTCATGCCGTGGAACCAGCGGCTCTGGAACACGCCCAACGTTGCGCACGACAATCCCGTCGACCAGCGGTTCCACGCATCCGTGATCTTGGGTTTCGCCGACCGGGCGGCGCTGCACGACTTCCTGGATGGCTTCGTGCCTCAGTCGCTCGGCGAGCGGCTCGCCCGGAACGCCTCCGCCGTTCACGCCTACGAGATGACCGCATACCGGTACAAGCGCGACGGAGTCCTGATGCCTCGGATCGAGGAGTCAGGGGGGTCGGTTGGTATCGTGACATCGACGGAATGCCGTCATCGGTGATGAACCAGGAGCTGCCATGACACTCGCCGCGCAGAGCTCCGGGCGTCGCGAGCGCAACAAGCAGGACAAGCTCGAGCGCATCACTGCGGCCGCCCGCGAACTCTTCGAAGAACGTGGCGTCGACGACGTCACCACCCAGCAGGTCGCGGACAAGGCCGATATCGGCACGGGCACGCTGTTCCTGTACGCCAAGACGAAGGGCGAGCTGCTGCTGCTCGTGCAGAACTCCGACTACGACACGGCCCTGGAGCGCGGGATCGCGGCAGCCGCGAACCAGAAGCGTCCCGTCGACGCGGTGATGGCCATCCTGCGACCCATCGTGGAATGCAACAGGACGCGGGTCGACAACGGCCGGGTCTACCTGCGCGAGCTGATGTTCGGCGACGCGGAGGAGCCGCATCACCGTGAGGCGCTCGCCCTCACCCAGAGGACCGAAGAAGCAGTCACCGAGGTCCTGTCACGGGAGAGTGCGACACCTCCTCGACACGCACTCGTGCGCGCTCGGGCGATCTCCTCGATCATGTTCGTCACGCTCTCGGCACCGTTCAACGTGGCGCTGACGACCGAGCAGCTGCTCGACGAGCTCTCCGAACAGATCCGGCTCCTGATCGACTGAACTGTCGCGGGTCGGTCGCTCCGTCGTCGATCTGCGCTTTCGGGGTTGGGTGATGTGGTAGCTGAGGCGGGATTCGAACCCGCGACCTCACGATTATGAGTCGTGCGCTCTCACCAACTGAGCTACTCAGCCGCAGCCGGCCAACGCATCCGTCGACCAACAGAGCCCCGAGTCAGGATTGAACTGACGACCCCTTCCTTACCATGGAAGTGCTCTACCACTGAGCTATCGGGGCGCTCCGCG
>Ga0207674_10000403_pt1 | contig 56087 bp, 56 predicted proteins | sample KBSCornC72_FD_184303 | JGI IMG/M metagenome (GOLD analysis project Ga0207674, IMG submission 184303) | Corn rhizosphere microbial communities from Kellogg Biological Station, Michigan, USA - KBS Corn C7-2 (SPAdes) (version 2) | ecosystem: Host-associated > Plants > Roots > Rhizosphere > Soil ... | reverse complement strand
CTTCGGGCGCCTGAGCGGCATCGCCACTCTCACCGCCGGCTATGTGGCGGCGGTTGAAGGCACTCATGCCAAGATAGTCGAGACGCGCAAGACCACGCCTGGTTTGCGCGCGCTCGAGAAATACGCGGTGCGATGCGGCGGCGGCACGAATCATCGCTTCGGGCTTTACGATGCAGTACTGGTGAAGGACAATCACATCGCTGCTGCCGGAGGATTGGTCGAGGCGCTCAACGCTGTGCGCACGGCCGTCGGGCATCTGGTCAAAATCGAGGTCGAGGTCGATACGCTCGATCAACTGGAGAACGTGCTGCGCTTCCCCATCGACGCCGTGCTGCTCGACAACATGGATGCCGGCACGTTGAAGAGGGCAATTGCCTTGGTGAAGGGTCGGGTAATAACGGAGGCTTCAGGCGGCGTGACGCTCGAGAGTGTGCGGGAGATCGCAAAGACCGGCGTCGACCTTATCTCGGTCGGCGCTCTCACTCACTCCGCGCGAAGCCTAGACTCATCGCTGGAGTGGAAGGGCTCGTAGTGCCGCTGACGGCAGAGGCGATCGAAGTCGATACGAGCGAGAGGGTTGGGGTAAGCGTCAGGCCAGACGCTCCGACAGACCCGCCACTAGAAGCCACTTGCGATACGCCATCGGTACCCGTCTCGTCCGAGGCGTCTACCTCGTAAGGTGCTTCGTTGCGCTTCTTGTAGAAGATGTGGCGGCCGATCTTGTCGATCTTGTTCATGTCGCCCTTCCAATAGGGGCTCACGTAGTTTGCATGGTAGTACGTGGAGTAGCCGATCTCAGGAAGCCATAGCTCGCCGGCCATGATCTTCTTGGCGATGCTCTGAGCGAGAGCCCATTGGGCGTCGTTGCGCGGATTGTCGGTGTGGCCATCGCAGGTGAAAGAGAATTGGCAGCCGGGGTGCATTTGCCCTTGATAGACGACGCCGCAAATTGTCTGCGGGAAGAGCGGGCTCCTCATCCGATTAAGTATCACTTGACCGACTGCGACCTGGCCGCGTACAGGCTCGCCGCGCGCCTCGAAATAGATGGCGGTGGCAAGGCAGCGCCGTTCACGCGTCTCAAACTCGGCTTGGCTCTCGCCCTTATAACGGAAGTTCAGGCCCTCGGGTGTCGGGTGGTAGGCGATCTCCTCGGGCGAAGGCTTGAAGCCATCGACGTCGAGACTCGGCGCGAACATCGAGCCATAGCTCGCATTCGAGAGCAGCCCGTCGTTCAAGGGCAGCCCGCCTGACGACCGCTTCATCGCGACACGCGTGGTGGTCGGAATCAGTCGGTCTGCTTTGAGGCTGCGGCTCACCTCGCCGCCATTGGACAGCGCGGCCGTGGTGCCCGTATCGCCGACGAGGCTCGCGGTGATGAGCTGCTTGCCGGCATAACTTACGGTCTTTTCAGCAAGATATTGATCGGCCCTCGGCCCCTTGCCCCCAGCCCGGAATAAAAATCCGGCTTCGCGCGGGATCGAGACGGGGAGATGAGCGGCATCGGCGGTGCGCGTCTGCGGATAGGCAGCGCCTTTGCCGGAGAAATAAAGCTCGATTTGGAAAGCGACGGGATTGCCGGGTACGGCGGCGACGTAGCCCAAGGCTATCAGGGGAAGCGGCACCAGCGCAGCGACCGTGTGCCACATCCGACGAGGTAAACGTCGGCCCATTGTCCCTCCAGGTTACCCCGTAACCTCTCGGGAGACTCCGCCCGTCGCGTCCTCGCTCCGGCCGGGAGCCCCCCTAGTTGCCCTAATGACGCGAACTTACGCCTCGCGCGCTTAGAGCGCCCCCGTCGTCAACCGGGCAAAATGGTGGGAAATCAGCGATTTAATTTTAAGTCCCCCACCGGTTGGCCCGGATTCCCGTCTAATTGCTTTTACCCTGCCCGACAAATTAGAGCAAAATGTGGTAAACGGCAACGGGCGAGCTATTTCGAGAGATAAATACTAATTATCGGTGAAAGCGACCTCCTTAACGGGCATTAGTATTTCCAACGGGTGTAGCCGGAAAATTTGATCCTTTCTCCTCCGCAGTTAACCCTAGAGGTAACAACTAACGGAGGGTTTCATGACTAACGTGCGCGAAGTTCTAATGAGAGCCGAACCAGAGTTGCGCGGGTTGGCATCATCGCTCATCTATTGGAGAGCTGCACTGACGCGGAATCTCATATTCAGTCGCAAGACCATGAATGTGTCTGTTGGCTGGTGGGCGAACTCCGTGAACTCAGCGAACGCCTGATCAAGATATGCGAAGACGTGTATGCAGCGACGAGGGCGCCTGCGAATCAGATATAGATGTCGCCGACCCATCGTTGGGTCGTTTCCTCCAAAACACTAGCCCCGACTAATCTCCCTTGTCGGGGCTTTTCTTTTGCGCTAAGCGCTCAGCAACAGACTTAGGCGAAGCTCAGGTGAGCCGTCCCGGTGGACGGCCTTCCCAACTGAAGCGGCCTCAGGACTAGCCTCCTGGGGCCGTTTCTTTCCCCCACGCCTTTAGCCCAGCTCGCGCGGCTTCGGCTTCTGTCGCGAAAGGACCGAGTGGCTTCTCGTCGTTGTAGTACGCATACCAGCCATCATCGCGGAGCATCGTCCAACCGGTCTCCAGCTCCAGAAACTCGGTAGCGCTTAAGAGCTTCCTTTGGGCGGTGAACGTCCGAGCCAGCTTGTTAAGCGCCCGTTCTGCGCCGTCCTGTTGTTCGATCGTTTTCGCGTTGTTTAGCCGCCGTCGTGATGTGCGTAAGTATCGGTTAGCGGTTCCGCAGGGCCGCCTGGGCCGCTGCGAGGCGGGCGACGGGCACCCGGTAGGGCGAGCAGGATACATAGTTCAGAGCAATTTTCTCGCAGAACCTGACGGTATCCGGGTCGCCACCATGCTCGCCGCAAATCCCCATCTTGAGGTCTGGATGAGCCTTTCGCCCGCGCTCAACGGCGATCTCCATCAGCTCTGCCACGGCCTTGTCGAGGGTGACGAAGGGATCGTCGTGGATAATACCCTTCTCGGCATACTCCGCCAAGAATCGGCCGGCGTCGTCGCGGCTCAAGCCGAACGTCGTTTGGGTCAGATCGTTAGTGCCGAATGAAAAGAAGTCGGCACTCTTGCCGATCTCGCCGGCCATGAGACAGGCGCGCGGCAACTCGACCATGGTCCCCACCGAATAGGCGACACTCGTCTCCCGTTCTTTCTCCACTTCGCGCGCCACAATCGCGATGCGCTCCTTGACGAGGTCGAGCTCGGGCTTCGCAACAACGAGCGGCACCATGATCTCGGGCATGACCCGCTCATGCAGTGCCCGCCCCGCCTCGATCGCTGCCTCGAAAATGGCGCGGGCTTGCATCTCGACAATCTCAGGATAAGTCACCAGCAGTCGTGAGCCGCGCTGGCCGAGCATCGGGTTGAACTCGCTCAAAGCAGTGATGCGGCGCTTGAGTCTCGCGACGCTCACGCCCATGCTCGCGGCGACCTCGCCGATGATCTCCTCGCCGTGTGGGAGGAACTCGTGCAGCGGCGGATCGAGCAGCCGGATCGTAACTGGTAGCCCGGCCATGATCTCGAACAGCTCGATGAAGTCCTGGCGCTGCGCTGGCAGGAGCTTGGCAAGGGCGCGGCGGCGTCCCTCCACATCCTCGGCGAGAATCATCTCGCGCATGGCAAGGATGCGCCGCTCCTCGAAGAACATGTGCTCGGTGCGGCAAAGTCCGATGCCTTCCGCGCCGAAGGCACGTGCCTGGCGCGCGTCGGACGGATTATCGGCGTTGGCGCGTACCTTCATGCGGCGGAATCCGTCGGCCCATTGCATCAAGGTGTTGAAGTCGTCTGAGAGCTTGGGCTCGCGCATCGGCACGCGGCCCTTGATGATCTGCCCGGTCGACCCGTCGATAGTGACGAAATCGCCCTTGTGGAGGAGTGTGCCGTTGGCCTGTAGAGTCTCGCGGTCGAGATCGATGGCGACTGTCGAGGCGCCGACCACGCAAGGACGCCCCATGCCACGCGCTACGACTGCCGCATGGCTCGTCATTCCTCCGCGCGTGGTGATGATGCCTGCTGCGGCATGCATGCCCTGCACGTCCTCCGGTGACGTCTCGACGCGGGCAAGGATCACGGTATGGCCCTGTGCCTTGAGATGCACCGCCTCGTCGGCGTCGAACACGAGCTCGCCTGCAGCGGCCCCCGGCGAGGCCGGCAAGCCTTTGGCGAGGACTTCGCGCTCGGCGTTGGGGTCGAGTGTCGGATGGAGCAGCTGATCGAGCTGCGCGGCGTTGATGCTTGCGACCCCCTCCTCGCGGGTGATCAGCTCCTCGCCCGCCATGTCGACCGCGATCTTGAGCGCGGCTTGGGTCGAGCGCTTGCCCGACCTGGTCTGGAGAATGAAGAGCTGCCCCTCCTGCACCGTGAACTCGATGTCCTGAACGTCGCGGAAATGCCTTTCGAGCTTGGCGCAAGCATTTTTCAGCTCGGCGAACACGTCGGGCATGAGCCCCTCGAGCGACGGGCGGCTCGAGCCCGAATTCTCGCGCGCCACCTCGGTTAAAGCTTGCGGCGTGCGCAAGCCCGCCACCACGTCCTCGCCTTGCGCATTGACCAGGAACTCGCCGTACAGCTCTTTCTCGCCCGTCGAAGGATTCCGGGTGAAGACGACGCCGGTCGCGCTCCTCGCACCTCTGTTGCCGAACACCATGGCCTGGATGGTGACCGCCGTGCCCCAATCGTCCGGGATGTTGTGCAGGCGGCGATAGGCAATAGCGCGGGCGTTTTGCCAGGAGCCGAACACCGCGGCAATCGCGCCCCAAAGCTGCGCATGCAGGTCTTGCGGGAAGGGCTCGCCGAGTTCGGTCGCGACCAGAGACTTGAAGTGCTCGATGATCGGCAGCCAATCCTCCGCAGTCAGATCCGTATCTAATTCGAAGCCCTTCAGATTTTTGTAGTTCTCGAGGATCTCCTCGAACAGTTCATGGTCGAGGCCCAGAACCACGTCGCCGTACATCTGAATGAAGCGGCGATAGGTGTCATAGGCGAACCTGGGGTCATTGGACCGGCGCGCGAGCCCTTCAACGGTCTGATCGTTAAGTCCGAGATTGAGCACGGTGTCCATCATGCCGGGCATCGAGGCGCGCGAGCCCGACCTCACTGAGACAAGCAAAGGATTCTCGACGTCGCCGAACGTCGCGCCGGCAACCCTGCCGACCTCGTCGAGCGCAGCATCCACCATCGGCTTGAGCTCCTCCGGCAGGGTCTCGCCAAGATCGTAATAGAGGGAGCAAAGCTCAGCCGAGATGGTGAAGCCTGGAGGCACCGCGAGCCCAAGCCGCGACATCTCGGCAAGGTAGGCGCCCTTGCCGCCCAATAGATCGCGGTCGCTCGCCGAGCCATCGGCACGGCCTGCGCCGAAGGTGTAGACCCATTTCGGCGCAGGCCTTGAGGCCTTCTCGGCAGTCGTCATGGGTTGGTCCATGGGTTTAACCTAGGCGCGACTTTTAGCCGGCTGACACACTTCATACAAACGGGCGGGCGGAGAAAAGGTTTAGGGACGCAGGGGCTGGGGATTTCGGATACGGCGGTCGGCGATGAAGTCGCCGCTGCCAATTAGTCTCGCCCGCGGCTTCTCTTTCAAAGCATAGGTCCAAGCTTGGACGCGGCCCCCTTGGTCGAGGGCGACCTCAATTGCGATGCGGTGGAAGAGTCCCTCGGCTTCGGGCCACTCACGCTCCTCCTCGTCGGCCGGCGCGACGCCCTCATATTTATCGAGGTCGGCAAGGAGTCTCGAGTTCGGCCCGAGTGCGAAGACGCTGCCGATTACGCGGTATCTCTCGCCAGGCCCGAAAACCGCGCCAGGCCAGCTGCCAAAATCATAAAGGGAGCCCGGCGTGCTCCCCCTGCCAATATGCCTCGCACCGGCGTGAAGGCGGCGAGCCATAGGATGCCCGCTTTCCGCGCGCAGCGTGCCATAAACGAAAAGATGGCCAAGCATTCGCTCCATTATTCCGGCAGCTCGATCAGGCCGTCTTCATCAAGGCCCCAATGCGGGTTGAAGGCGACTTCCCAAAGATGTCCATCGGGGTCCGCGAAATAGCCGTTATAGCCACCCCAAAACGTCTTGGCAGCCCGCTTCAGGATTTGCGCGTCGGCGGCTTCGGCCATTGCCATTACTTCATCGACTTCAGCCTCGCTTGCGACATTTTGCGCAACACAGATGCCGCCATTGCCGTTCCAAATCGCGCCGGCATCCGCATCCTCGCGTTGGGCCTCGCGGCTCCACAATACGAGCACAACCCCGCCCGATTTGAAGAAGCTCACGCTCGCCTCGCTCGCCCGCTTCGATTTCTTAAAGCCCAATTGTTCGTAGAACGCTGTGGCTTTGGCGACGTCCGCGACACCAAGCGTGATCAGGGTGATGTTGGGTGACATGGACAATCCCTTCGCCCTGCCCGCAGGCGGGCATCCAGTAACCACCAGCGGTGATGGCTTGCGGCGCCACTGCTTACTGGATTCCCGCGTTCGCGGGAATGACGATGTCAGCCTTCAATCTTGGAGAAGTCGGCGACTGTCAGCGTGGTGGCGCGGATGCGGTTCAGTAGGCGTAAGCGGTTGGCGCGAAGATCTGGGTCGGTCGCGTTGACCGTGACATGGTTGAAGAACTCATCGACCGGCGTGCGGAGCTTAGCCATCTCGGCCATGGCTGCCGCAAAGTTCTCGCGCGCAACAGCCGTCGCGGCAGCCTTCTCGACCTCGTCAACGGCTTTGGCGAGCGCCTTTTCCTCCGGTCGTTTGAACAGGCTTGGATCGGGTGGTTCGTCGTACTTGCGAGAATCCCTCTTCTCCTCGATGCGTAGAATGTTGATGGCGCGCTCGGTGCCGACGAGCAGATGCTCGCCGTCCTCGGTGTCGAGGAATCTTCCTAGAGCCTCGACGCGCCGCACGATCATAAGAAGGTCGTCGCTGCCGAGCGCAAACACCGCATCAACCAAATCGTGCCGCGCACCCTGTTCGCGAAGATGCACCTTAAGGCGATCCGCAAAAAAGCTGAGCAGGGTTTGCCGAGCGCCGGTAGCGTCGGGCGAACCAAAGGTCTCGCTCGCCGTGCTTTTGAGCGGCATCTTTCCTCGCCACCGATTGAGCATCGAGTGAATTATCTCGTTGAGCGGGAGGCGTATCCCATTCTCCAGTACGATGCGGATCACGCCGAGAGCGGCGCGGCGCAGCGCGTAAGGGTCTTTAGACCCTGTCGGCTTCTCGTCGATCGCCCAGAAGCCTGTCAGCATGTCGAGCTTGTCGGCCAGCGCGCCAGCGATCGCTACCGGTTCGCGCGGCACGTCATCCGACGGACCCAGTGGCTTGTAATGCGCGGCGATGGCGTCCGCGACGGCTTCGTCCTCCTGCTGATCGAGCGCGTAATAGCGGCCCATCACGCCTTGTAGCTCGGGGAACTCTCCGACCATTAGGCTCACGAGGTCGGCCTTGGCGAGGATCGCGGCGCGCTCGGCAAGGTCGGGCTCGGCACCGACTAACGGCGCAAGCTCCCGGGCGAGCCGCCAAACGCGCTGTACACGCTCATATTGCGAGCCGAGCTTCTCGTGGAACACGATCTCTTTGAGCTTGGGCACGCGGTCCGGCAGCATGACCTTGCGATCCTGCTCGAAGAAGAATTTGGCATCGGAAAGCCGGGCGCGGATGACCCGCTCGTTGCCGGCGACGATGGCCTTGCCTTTGTCGCGCGCTTCGAGATTGGCGACAACGACGAAGCGGTTGGCGAGCGCGCCGTCCTTCTCCTGTAGCGAGAAGCATTTCTGATGCGTCTTCATCGAGGTGGTCAGCACCTCGGGCGGCACTGACAGGAATTCCTGGTCGAAGGAGCCCATAAGCACCACTGGCCACTCGGTGAGCCCTGCATTCTCCGCGAGCAGCGTCTCGTCTTCGACGAGCACCAATCCTTCCTCGTCGGCAATTTTTCGTGCGTCCTCGAGGATGATGCGCGCGCGCTCGTCACCATCGAGGATGACTTTGGCTTCACGCAGCGTCTCCTCGTAGTCCTTGAAGCCCTTCACACTGAAAAGTTCAGGCGCCATTAATCTATGGCCGCGCGTCTGCTTGCCGCTTTCGATGCCGTCGACCTCGAAGGGGATGACCTTGCCGTTAAGCAGGCAGATGATCGAGTGGAGCGGCCGCACCCAACGCAAGCGGCCAGAGCCCCAGCGCATCGACTTCGGCCAAGGAAAAATCTTCACCAGACCCGGCACTATCGCGGCGATGACCTCCGACGTTGCTCGACCACGTCTTTCCAGAAGCGCCACGTAATAGGCGCCCTTCTTGTCTTCGCGCCTCTCGGCCTGATCGGCCGACGCTAACCCTGCCGATTTTAGGAAGCCTTTGATCGCAGCATCCGGCGCATCGACCCGCGGGCCTTTCCTCTCTTCCCTGATGTCGGGCGAGCGCGAGGGCAGCCCCGTAACCACTGCGGTCAAACGCCGCGATGTCGCGAAGGTCCTTATCTCGCCGAACTCGAGCCCTGCCTCGCGAAGCGCGTCGCCGAGCATCCGCGCAAGATCCTCACGAGCGCGCCCCTGCATTCGCGCTGGGATCTCTTCGGAGAATAGCTCGAGCAAGAGCTCAGACATGCGCGTTGCCGCCGGCCTCGGTCTTGAGCCACGCGGCGCAGCACGCCTTGGCGAGTTCGCGCACACGCAAGATATAAGCCTGCCGCTCGGTGACCGAGATCACTCCCCGGGCATCGAGCAGATTGAAGATGTGGGACGCCTTTATCGCCTGGTCGTAGGCGGGCAGCACCATGAGGTGACGATCGCCTGACTCGCCTTTGGCCAGCAGTGCCTTGCACTCGGCTTCGGCGTCGCGGAAGTGGTCTAGCAGCTTCGCGGTGTCGGCGGCCTCGAAATCATAGCGGGAATATTCCTGCTCGGCCTGAAGGAACACGTCACCGTAAGTGACCTTGTCCTTGCCTATCCCGCCGTTAAAATTGAGATCGAACACGCGGTCTACGCCCTGCACATACATCGCCAGGCGCTCGAGCCCGTAGGTGAGCTCGCCAGAGACCGGATCGCAGTCGAAGCCCCCGACCTGCTGGAAATAGGTGAACTGCGACACCTCCATGCCGTCGAGCCACACCTCCCAGCCGAGCCCCCAAGCGCCGAGCGTAGGGCTCTCCCAGTCGTCCTCGACGAAGCGGATGTCGTGGTTCGAGGGATCGATTCCAATCGCGTAGAGGCTCTCCAGATAAAGGTCCTGAATGTCGGGAGGCGACGGCTTGAGGATCACCTGGAACTGATAATAGTGCTGAAGCCGGTTGGGATTCTCGCCATAGCGGCCGTCCTTGGGCCTGCGCGAGGGCTGGACATAGGCTGCACGCCAAGGCTTAGGCCCGAGCGAGCGCAAGGCGGTCGCGGGATGGAATGTCGCCGCTCCCATCTCCATGTCGTAAGGCTGGAGGATGATGCAGCCCTGGTCGGCCCAAAACCGCTCAAGCTTCAGGATCAGGTCCTGAAAGGACAAGGTCTGCGCCGCACCCGCCTTGGACGGTTTGGCGGCGTCTTTTCGACGTTCATTCATCCGGTCCTCTTTAAAGTCCCTTTCATTGCCCGGCTTGACTGGGCAATCCAGTAATCCCGGCGCACAAACGACAATCAACATCGGTGATTACTGGATTCCCGCTTTCGCGGGAATGACCATTCATTCGGCTATCAGCAAGATGACTAATGTTGGGGCTTCGGCCGGTAGATGCCGGTTGCAGGGTCGCGCTCCAAGCGCTCGATGGGCTTGGCATCCCGCCGGGCAATAGCCTCTTCTGCGGCGCGAAGTTCGGCGGCAATACGCCGACGCTCTTGGGCTAACCAGCGCCTTCCAGCGAGGAATAGTCCAGCGCCGGCGGCAAATAAAAGAAGCACTTGCGGCATCGTTTAGAACCCGAAACGCGACCAGAGCGCGCGCGCTTCGATCGCCGAGATGAGGTCGGCGGCAAAGCCGCCGGGCAAGAAGCTGAACTCTAAGGCGCGGCCTTCGGCGAAGACGCTGCGCCTCCGCCGAAGCCACGAAGTGGATGGCATGACAAGCTTGAGACGGACCTCGTCCCCGTAGATCTCGCGCATCTTGCCGCGCAGGTCGGAGAGCCCGTCGACCAGGCCGAGTTCGAGCGCCTTCTGCCCGGTCCAGAACTCGCCGGTGAACAGCATATCACCGGCCTTCTCGATCTTGGTGCCGCGCCGCGTCTTTACGAGGTCGATGAAAGAGCGATGCACGTCCTCCTGGATCGCCTTGATGCGCTCGACGTCGTCCGGCTTCTCGGGCAGGAAGACATCGAGCGTGTCCTTGCTCTTGCCGGCGGTGTAGACGCGGCGTTCGACGCCGATCTTCTCGATCAGCCGGTTCAGCCCGAAGGTCGCGGTGATAACGCCGATCGAGCCGATGATCGAGCTTGGGTCGGCATAGATCTCGTCTCCGGCGAGCGCGAGCAGATAGCCGCCCGAAGCCGCCACATCCTCGGCGAATACATAGACCTTGAGATTCTTCTCGGCGGCAAGCGCCCTGACACGCTTGTAGATGAGCATCGACTGCACGGCAGAGCCGCCGGGTGAATTGATCTGAATCGCGACGGCCTTGGCGCCACGCATCGAGAAGGCCTTCTCGATCGCGGAGGCGCTGGTCGAAAGTGAGAGGCCGGGTCGGAGCGGCGTGATCATGCCGATCGCGCCGCTGAACCTGAGCACCGGGATCAAAGGCCCGCGCTGTACCCAGGAGGCGGGAAGATAGCTCCGCCAGCCTTGGCGGTTCGATGCGGCGGGATCGTCCAATAAATCGGTCATGCAAACAACGTACAGCCAGATGACGTCAAATCAAGGCGCGAAACTGCCTCTGGCCTGGCGGAGCCCACATGGAGGCAATCCTTAAGCACTTGGAAATGCAACTCTTTGATCCACATCCGACAGTCAGGATTCCTTGCTATAAAACGTGCCACCTCGGCGGCGCGTTTTTTGCCCGAACGCCGCCCTTTCTCTCAGGAGGACTTAATGAACAAGCTTGCGACCTTGGTCGTGGCATTGGGAGCGCTTGTGCTCGCCTTCGTCACGCTTTCCCCGAATGGCGCGGAAGCCGGGTGGCGCCGCGGTTGGGGGTGGGGCCCCCGTGTTTATGTCGGGCCTCGTTACGGCTGGTACGGCTACCGCTATTACCGGCACCATTATCGGCCTTATGCCTATTACGGTTATCCTTACGGCTATTATCCCTATTGGCGCGGGCGTTACTGGCGCGGCTGGTATTAGGCACGCGCGCCGCCGAGGCGCCTAATCGATTCAAGAAGGGCCATTCCTGGGCTCGGGAATGGCCCTTTGGCTTTTCGACTCCCGGGCCTTTTCGAGTGAATGGCAGATGAATGATGGGCTCAGCTTCGGTTCAGAGCGCTCCCGCTAGAACGGCATCATGAGCAAGGAAGGTTCCTCTGCTCTCTGAACAACCGGCGCTTGTGACGCCGCCTACAGGTGTTGACCCCGATGCTGAAGAAGACCCTGATTGCCGCAACCGCCCTTTCCGCTGTCGCGCTTGGCGCTGCCTCGCCTGCGTCCGCCCACTACAAGGGCCACTACAATTTCTCGTGGTACGCCGGCTATCCATCGTGGAGCTATTCAATCTGCCACTACGAGACACGTCCCCTTACGCTGAAAATCTGGGACCCTTACACCTACAGCTACTACTTCAAGACCGTTTATCGCGACGTCAGGATCTGCGGCTGTGCGGGCCCGAAGATTGCTCCTCTCGCTCGGCCGAATGAGGGCTGCCGCCTTTCCCCAAGGCTGCAGCCCTTCTTTTATCTACTTGCCAAGATCGAGCACCTCGCCGCCGCGCAGCACGGCTTCGGCCCCTGCCGTGTAGCTTCCGTTTTGCTCATGCAGCACGAGCCCAGGCAAGAGTCTGGGCCCGGTTCGGCTCCCTTTCCGCCCCTGTAAAATGATCCGGGTCGCAGGCTCGCCCTTCTTGGGGAAGAGCGGAAAGACAGCGATGTCGCCGAACCTACCGTCGAGCAGGCCGAGCAACTCGGTTAAGGCTTCGGCGCGATGAATCAGCGTGAGCCGCCCCTTAGGGGCCGCGAATGTCGCAAAAAAGCGCATCCATGCAGCGAGGCCCTCGGCACCCATGATATGGGCTGTGGCGCGCGCCCGATCAGGTGCGGCCCGCACAGCACCTTCGGCAAGGAAGGGTGGGTTGGCGATGATCTCGTCGTAGCGTTCGCGCTCGAGGCCGGCCTCGCGCAACGCCTTGGCAGGCCCGGTCACGTCGACGTTGACCGGCTTGAATCGGTCGGTGAAGCCGTTGCGTGCTGCATTGTGCTCCGCCAGCGCGCAAAGCGCAGCGTCGATCTCGACCGCCGTTACTTCGATATCGGGGACGCACGCGAGCAGGCAAAGACCTGCAACGCCGACGCCGGCGCCGACATCGAGCACCCGCTTGCCGCCCCGCGCAGGCACCGCGGAGGCAAGAAACACAGCGTCACTCCCAGCCCTGTGTCCGACGCGCGGCTGCACGATACTGATGCGGCCGCCGAGAAAGTCGTCGGTGCTCGCTGCCTCTACCACCGTCTTACGTCTTGTCTTCGTCTGAGATGACATGGCCGATTCCGGCCTCGGTGAGAATGCCGCGGGCTTGCCCGATCCTGTCGCTCTCGACCAGTATGCGCCGGGGCAGGGCGCCGATCGAGCCTTCCAGCACGCTCATATTAGTGTCCGCCACGATGAAGCCGATATCGGCCTCCTCCATGAGGGCGCTGACATAGGACAGAAGCACCGGATCGTTGGAACGCAGCAATTCTTTCATCGCCTAAAAACCCCGTGTCCTTTAGCCTCAAGCGCTAGTGCCTTGACCTCGGCGGCCGAGCCCCAACAATATTAAAGGAATGAAATAAAACCCGCTTTTTCGGCCCGCATTAAACGAAACTTTGGCCCGTTTCACATCAGCTTTGGATGCGTTTAGGAGAATCCCGTGGGAGTTGTCGTCAAGCTTACCGAGGCGCACAATGCGAAGGCCAGTCTTCAGCCGCTTGCCGCGCTTGTCGAGGAGGACATGGCTCATGTCAACCACATCATCCTCGACCGGGCCCGGTCCAATGTCGAGCTTATCCCCGAACTTGCTCATCACCTGATCGACTCTGGCGGCAAGCGCTTGCGCCCTATGCTTACCCTGGCCGCGGCCAGGCTGTGCGGCTATCAAGGCGATGGCCACGTACGGCTAGCTGCGAGTGTCGAGTTCATGCATACCGCCACGCTCCTTCATGATGACGTGGTCGATGAGAGTAATCTCCGCAGGGGCAAGACTGCGGCCCGGCTCCTCTGGGGCAACGAGGCAAGCGTGCTGGTCGGCGATTTCCTGCTCGGCCAGGCCTTCAAGATGATGGTGGACGTAGGTTCGCTCGGCGCGTTGCGCATCCTCTCTGACGCGGCGGCGGTGATCGCCGAGGGTGAGGTGATGCAACTCATCACTGCGAAGAACACCGAGACCACTGAGGACGACTATCTCGCGGTGATCGACGCCAAGACGGCGGCTCTGTTCGCTGCCGCAGCCGAGATCGGCGCAGTGATCGCGGGGCGGCCGAAATCGGAAGCTTCTGCCCTGCGCTCCTACGGTCGCAACCTAGGTCTCGCTTTCCAGCTCGTCGACGACGCGCTCGACTATTCGGGCGAGCCCTCGACGCTCGGCAAAAGCGTGGGCGACGACTTCCGCGAGGGCAAGATCACGCTGCCCGTGGTGCTGTGTTACCGGCGTGGCAATGCGGCCGAGCGGGCGTTCTGGCAGCGCACCCTGCAGCAAGGCGAAATCGGCGAGGACGATCTCGCCGAGGCGTTTGCGCTGATGAAGCGCCATAACGCGCTCGGCGATACCATGGAGCGGGCGCGCCACTACGGCGCAATCGCACGCGATGCGCTCGCCATCTTCCCTGACTCCGAGCCAAAAGCAGCGCTGCTCGAGGCCATCGAGTTCTGCGTCGACCGCCCGTTCTAGCCGAGTGCCGCGGCGGCCATCCACCAGGCAGGATGCTGTGCTGTCAGAATCCCAGCGGCATGCCTCGCCTCATTCTCGCTCACGAACAGAGCAAAGCAAGTCGGCCCGCTTCCCGAGAGCCTCGCGATGCGTGCGCCTGGCAGAGTCGACAGCGCGGCAAGCACTTCCCCGATTTGCCGCACGCGGCGCAAGGCAGGCGGTTCGAGATCGTTTCCGCGCGGCAGAATGTAGGCAATAAGCTTGTCAAAGCTTCCGCCGAAATCCGGGGGTTGCGGTTTTGCCGGAAGCGATCCCAAAGGCTCGGCACCGAGCGAGCCATAGACTTCAGCCGTTGCCAGCGGTACGCGCGGGTTGGCAAGGAGAACTCCGCAAGATGGAAAGCCCTTCACCGGCTCGACATTTTCGCCCCTGCCGGTCATGAGGGCAGGGATGCTCTTGAGGCAGACGCTCACGTCAGAGCCGAGCTTCTTCGCAAATGCCGCCAAATCGGTCTCGCTCGGTGTGCCGCCATTGGCGTCGGCGATCAGCCGCAAAGTAGCTGCTGCGTCGGCAGAACCGCCGCCAAGACCTGCGGCGACCGGCAGGGTCTTGATCAACCGAAAGTCCCCGAGGCGAAGGTGAGGCTTGGCAGCCTTCGCGGCTTCGGCCGCCCTCACGATGAGATTGTCGCTGTCCAAAGCGCCGCCAAAGGGACCTTCGATCACAAGCTCCAGTCCCTCGCCCGGTGTAAGCTCGATGACGTCACCGACGTCGGCGAAAGCCACCAGGCTTTGAATTTCGTGAAAGCCGTCGCCGCGGCGCCCGAGGACCTCAAGCGTGAGGTTGAGTTTGGCGCGCGCAAGCTCACGGAGCACCGTCATGCTCCGCTGCCCACGCGGTCGCCAAGCCGCCGCGTACTATTGCGTCTTCTGGCCGGTTTGCGTGGTGCGGTCTTGCGCCGATTTGGTCTCGGCGGTGTCGTTTAGACCGGAAGCGATCTTCTCTTTGAGACTGACGATCTGCTCATCCTCCGGCTTGAGCGTCAGCGCCTGCTGCCACTGATATTTCGCCTCGAGTTTGCGTCCGACACGCCAATAGGCATCGCCCAGATGATCGTTGATGATGGGATCGTCGGGCTTGAGCTCGACCGCGCGCTCGAGGTTCTCAACGGCCGCTGGAAGATTCCCCAGCCTGAAATAGGCCCAGCCCAGGCTATCGACATAGTAGCCGTCGTCGGGTTTGAGCTTCACCGCCTTGCGGATGTAGTCCATCGCCTGCTTCAAATTGCGGCCCTGATCGATCCAGGAATAGCCGAGATAATTCAGCACGAGTGACTCGTCGGGAGAAAGCTCAAGCGCCTCCTTGAAATCCGATTCCGCTGCGGCCCAGTCCTTCAGCCGCTCGTTCGATACGCCGCGCGAATAGAACAGGGCCCAATTCTCCTTGCTGGGTCTTCCGATCAGCTGGATGGCCCGGGAATAGTAGTCCTTGGCTTCGCCATAGCGCTCATGTGAGCGCAAGATGTTGCCGAGCGCGTCATAGGTACGAATTTCCTTGGGCTCCTTGGCAATGAGATCTTCGAGCAGAGACTTGGCGTCGTCCACTCGGTTGAGCGAGTTCAGCGCGAAGGCCTTCTGAATCTGCACGTTCAGCCAAAGCGGCGAGTCCTCTTTGATCTCGTCGAAGGCCTGCATCTCAAGCTCATATCTCTTGGCGCCTTCATACGCCTCGCCGAGCGCGGCATAAGCGAGCGGGAAATCGGGCTTAAGGTACAGGGCGAACTGCAAGAAGATGATGCCCATGTCGAGACCGCCCTCGCCGGCAAGCGCGTCGCCGATGCCGTAGAACACCTCGGAGAGACCTTCGGTGGGATTTGCGACGAGCAGCGGCGGCGTCTTACCGCTTTCGATGTCGATGAGCAGCGCCTTAGAGAGCGGATGAGGTGCAGACTTGGCGATGTGGGTCTTGAGCGTCTGGCGCGCGAGCTTGCGGTTATTCTCATTTACCGCATGGCGCGCATATGCGTCCGCCACCCTAAGCGTCGAGGGATTCTTCTTGAACGCCTGGGCGAAAGCCTGGCGGGCGATGTCGTGCTTGCCGGCCACGTCGGCGATCAGAGCGCGGTGGTAGCGCTGATAGAACTGGGCCCAGTCAGCATCGCTCAAGCTGTCGAGCGTGGCGAGCGCATCGTCGGGCTTGCCATCGGCCTGCTGCACCCAAGCGCGAGCAAGTGTCGAGGTGAGGTCGGCGATCGGGCCTTGGCGCGCCGCGGCGAAATGCTCGTCGGCCCCCTTATAGTCACCCTTCTTGAATGCCTCGCAGCCGAGCAGGAACTGGCCGATGCGGTGCGACGGCTCGATCTTGACGAGCTGGTTGGCGAGCTCGATGGCGCGATCCCAATGGGCCGAGGCCGCTTCGAGCAGGAAAGCCTGCTCGAGAATGATCTCGTTGGCGGGATCGCCGGCGAGGGCCTTGGAATAGAAACCGGCGGCGGCCTCCGTGTCGTGGTCACCGCGCGCCAGGCGCCCCGAGAGATAGTTGCCGAGCAGCGTGCCCTCGTCGTCGGTCGGTGGATTATCCGACACCACCTCCGAATAGGCGGCCGGAGACCCAAGAATTGCGGCAACGAGAAGAGATCTCAGCGCCCAACGGCGCAGAGTCGCGCTTTTCACGATCGTCATATGGCTTCGGCTGTGAGGCCGCCCCAAGAAGACACGGTTGGATTGATCCCCCGTAGAAGGTTGGTAGGAACCCTAGCCAAAGGTTAGGCGCTTTTTATCCCCAAGCAAACCCTAAGCTTCCTGACGCCTAATCGCGGCGCGTTTGTGGCCATCGCCGCGACATAGCGGCTGCCGCCTCACATATTGACGTAATTCGGCCCGTCACCGCCCTCAGGCGGTACCCAAGTAATGTTCTGCGCGGGGTCCTTCACGTCGCAAGTTTTGCAGTGGACACAATTCTGCGCGTTGATCTGGAAGCGCTCGCGATCGCCCTCAGCCACCACCTCATAGACCAGAGCCGGGCAATAGCGTTGAGCCGGCTCGGCATATTCCGGCAGATTGCGCTCGATGGGAATTGACGGACCGGCAAGCCTGAGATGCACCGGCTGGTTCTCGGCGTGATTGGTTCCCGACAGGAATACGGAGGATAGAATGTCGAAGGTAAGCACGCCGTCAGGCTTTTCGTACTCGACCTGTTTTTCCGTCGCCGCCTTGTGCAGGGTCGCGTAGTCGGGCTTCAGATGTTTCAGCGTGTGGCCCAGGAACGGGAAGACCGTGTTGAGCCACATGTCGATGCCGCCCAGCATCACGCCGAGCTGCGTGCCGAACCGCGACCAGAGCGGCTTCACGTTGCGCACCTTCTTGAGCTCCTTGGCCATGACGCTTGCCTGCACGGCCTGAGGATAGGCTTTGAGCACGTCGCGCGAGCGCCCGGTGTCGATGGCTGCAAACGCGGCTTCTGCAGCCATCATTCCGGAGAGCATGGCGTTGTGCGAGCCCTTGATGCGGGGCACGTTCATGAAGCCCGCTGCGCAGCCGATCAGCGCGCCGCCCGGAAACGCGAGCCGCGGGATCGCCTGGAAGCCTCCCTCTGTGAGCGCGCGGGCGCCATAGGCGATGCGCTTGCCGCCCTTGAGATGTTCGCGGATGAGCGGATGCGTCTTGGCGCGCTGAAACTCTTTGAATGGATTGAGATAGGGATTGGCGTAGTCGAGATGGACGACGAAGCCGACCGACACCAGTCGCTCGCCAAAGTGATAAAGAAATGAGCCGCCGCCGGTCTTATCCTCGAGCGGCCAGCCCATGGTGTGTTGAACGAACCCGAGCTTGTGCTTCTCTGCTGGCACCTCCCACAGCTCTTTCAGCCCGATGCCGAATTTCTGCGGGCCAGATTCTGCGTCGAGCCCAAGTTTCCTGATCAACATCTTGGAGAGAGAACCGCGCGCGCCTTCGGCAAACAGCGTGTATTTGCCGGTGATGGCAATGCCTGGCGTGTAGTTGTCCTTGTGGCTGCCGTCGCGGGCGACGCCCATGTCACCGGTGATCACGCCCTCAATGGCGCCGTCAGAGCCGAAGATCACGTCGACCACGGAGAAGCCTGGATAGACCTCGACACCAAGGCCTTCAGCCTGCTCGGCAAGCCAGCGACACAGGCTGCCGAGGCTGCCGATATAGCAGCCGTGGTTGCTCATCAGCGGCGGCATGAGGATGTTCGGCACGCGGAAGCCGCCTGTTTTCCAAAGATAATAGAAGCGGTCCTCGCTGACCTTTGTTGTGAGCGGCGAGTCCTTGTCGCGCCAATCCGGGATGAGCTTGTTGAGGCCGACCGGATCGATCACCGCGCCCGACAGGATATGCGCACCGACCTCCGACCCCTTCTCGAGGACGACGACAGAGAGCTCCTTATCCTTCTCCGCGGCGAGCTGCTTGAGCCAGATGGCTGCGGCAAGGCCAGCGGGTCCGGCGCCGACGATGACGACGTCGAATTCCATGGTCTCGCGTTTAATATCGCCCCCAGTCGCCACCTCGCTCAATTCTTCGCTCCAAATCTCGCCGGCACCAAAGGTCTCACGTCATTCCCGCGGAGGCAGGAATCCAGTATCGATAAACGTCCTAGCTAAAAGAAGGCCCAGCATACCGAACTACCCGGGCGCGCCGGGCCAAGACACAAATAGGGGATTGGCAGAGGTATCGCAAATGAGCGGATCGCAAACGGCGGAAGCGGCCCTGCTCGCCTGGTACGAGGCGATGGGGGTCGACGAGGCGATCGGCGAGGTGCCGGTCGACTACTTTGCCGTCCCTGCACCCGAACTTCCGCAGGCGCGACCTGTGACCCCCGCCCGCCCGGCGCAACCGCGTCCCTCCTCTGCCAGGCCGAGCGAGGCCGCGACCCTTGCCGAGCTTGAGGCGCTCATTGCCGCGTTCGAGGGCTGCGCCTTGAAGCGCACCGCGAAAAGCCTCTGCTTCGCACGAGGGAGTTCCGGGGCGCGGCTCATGCTGATCGGAGAGGCCCCCGGCCGGGACGAGGATCTGCAAGGCAAGCCGTTCGTCGGCCGTGCCGGGCAGCTGCTCGATCTCATGCTAACGGCCATCGGGCTTTCCGAGAGCGAGGTCTACATCACCAATACCGTGTATTGGCGGCCGCCTGGGAACCGCACGCCCACGCCAGAGGAGGTCGAGGCGTGCGCGCCATTCCTCGCCCGCCAGATCGAGCTGCTCGCTCCCAAGATACTGGTGCTGCTCGGCGGGGCAGCGGCCAAAAACATCCTCGGCGTGACTGAAGGCATCATGCGGCTCAGGGGCAAATGGCTGAGCTATCCGTGCGTGGTGGGGCCGATCACCACACTCGCCACGCTTCACCCCGCTTATCTTTTGCGCAACCCCGAGGCCAAGCGCTATGCCTGGCGCGACTTGTTGATGGTGAAGGAAGCGCTTCAAGCATGAACCGCATCGACGAGACACGCCCCTTCATCCCCGTGCGCATCGCCGTGCTCACGGTGTCCGACACGCGCACCGAGAAGACAGACAAGTCGGGTGCCTTGCTCGCCAGCATGATCGAGGAGGCGGGCCACGAGGTGGCCGAGCATGCCCTCGTGGAGGACGACGCAAAGGCGATCAGGAAACAAGTGAAGCGCTGGATCAATGACCCTGAGGTCGATGTGGTGATCACCACCGGCGGCACTGGCTTCACCGGGCGCGATGTGACGCCCGAAGCGGTGAAGCCGTTATTCGAGAAGGAGATCGACGGCTTCTCGGCGCTGTTCCACATGCTGAGCTACCAGAAGGTCGGCACCTCCACGGTACAGAGCCGAGCCTGCGGCGGCCTCACCGGCAGCACTTACATCTTCTGCGTGCCGGGCTCGCCCGGAGCCTGCAAAGACGCCTGGTACGGCATTCTCAAGGACCAATTGGATAACCGCCATCGGCCATGCTCCTTCATCGACATCATGCCGCGGCTGCAGGAGACCAAGAAAGCCAAAGCGAAATAACCGCGCACCTCTTCCTTTAACTCACGAGCGCAGCGGTATGAGGCGTTCTGCGCCGGTACGCTCCTCTCGATAGACATCAACGGTATCGACATCGCAAAGTGTCGCCGCATAGAGGACGCACTTCCCCCTCAGGTTTGCGATCGTGTCTGCAAGAGCATGCCGGCCAGACCAGCGCACGCCGGCGAACGGTGAAAGAATCTTCGGCGCTCGTTTCAATCCGATCAGCCAGTAGCCACCGTCGGGCGCGGGGCCGACCACAGCGTCGGCGGCGCCGAGCATTCTGAAGGCTTGCGCGACATGAGACGGGCTGATTCCAGGAATGTCGCTGCCGACGATGATCGCTGGACCGGGCGGGAGGCGGTTGAACAGATGCTGCATGCGCTTCCCTAAATCGCCATCGCCTTGCGAGACGCGCGACGTTCTTGGCGAACGCCAGAAGTGCTGAGCGACGTCGTTGTCAGGCGTGACTGCAAGTAATGTTTGCCAGCGCGCGGAAGCAAGCCGCAAGACGGTGTGGGACAGGCAAGCGCGATAGAAGCGGATCGCTCGTGTCCCGCCGATCTCGCGGCCTAGCCGCCGCTTGGCGATGCCCAGGATTGGGCTCTTGGCCATGATGACGAGACGGGGAGCATAGGCGGCGCGCTTGCGCGGCCGTGGCCTAGCCATAGAGGCGCGCGAGCACCCTGGGCGGCACGCGAAGGTAATAGAGCAGCATGCAGCCGAGATTGCGCATGGCGCGCGCGACATAGCCCTCGCGCCGGTAACGCTCGCCGCTGGTGACCGCGCGCGATTGTAACATCACAAGCTCGCGCCGCTTGAGCCGCCGCACGAGATCGACGTCCTCCATGAGCGGCAGCGGCCGGAAGCCGCCGAGCCGGTTATAGAGATGGCGCGAGATGAGGAGGCCCTGGTCGCCATAGGGAAGCGCGAGCACCGAGCAGCGCAGCCCCACCATCGTCTCGAGGAGCCTTGGCAAGAGGCCATCGTCATCAAGCGCGAAGCGGAAGAAGGCCGCGGCCTGTTTCCGCCGCCCGGTCTCGACTCTCTCGATGAAGCTCTCCGCTTCCTCCACCCAGCCGGGGTCGAGCACGGTGTCGGCATGGAGGAACAGGAACCAATCGCCCTTCGCCCGCGACGCGCCGGCATCGAGCTGCGTGCCGCGTCCGCGCGGAGCTTCGATCAATTGCGTACCGGCCGCCTCGGCAATGAGGCGGGTTTCGTCGGTCGAACCGCCATCGACCAGAATCGCCTCTTGCACGATCCCCTTCACCACGGCCGGGACGAGCGCAGCAAGCGTGGGCCCTAGCGTCCGCTCGGCGTTGAGAGTGGGGATAATCACCGAAATCATCGCGCGGACTATAGCCTCTGCCCTTGGTCCGGCAATTGCGACATTGCGTTAACACGGCAATGTTCTTGATTTGTTCACGGAACATGGCTATATAGACGCCATGTCTGTTTCGTTGAGAAAAGTTGGGAAATTGGAGAGTTTTCCGCTCGAATCGGGTGGCGTTACCGCAGGCCGCCGCCATGGGAGGGGCGCCCAGACCAATCGCTCCGGCCGCTACGAGCCGATCGCTTACGAGCCGCAAGACGACGGCTGGGAATCTCTCGCCGAGCTAGAGGCGCTCACGACCGAAGTTCAGGAGGTCCCTGCCCGGCGCATCCTGGCCAGAAACGACTCCCCAGACATCGGCTTCGATCGTTCCATCAATCCCTATCGGGGCTGCGAGCATGGGTGCATTTACTGCTTCGCGCGGCCGACCCATGCTTTTCTCGGTCTCTCGCCGGGCCTCGATTTCGAGACCAAGCTCTTCGCCAAGACCGACGCCGCGCAAGCTTTGGAGCGCGAGCTTGCCGAGCCGTGCTACGAAGTCTCGACCATCGCCATCGGCACCAACACTGACCCCTACCAGCCGATCGAGCGCCGCTATCGCATCATGCGCCGGATTCTCGAAGTGTTGAGCGCGACGAACCACCCGGTTGGCATCGTCACCAAGTCGGCACTCGTGCTGCGCGACCTCGACATTCTCACCTCGATGGCGAAGCGCGGGTTGGTCAAGGTTGCGCTCTCGGTCACCACGCTGGACCGAAGGCTAGCGCGCGCCATGGAGCCGCGGGCGAGTACGCCGGACAAGCGCATCGAGACGCTGCAGCGGTTGGTCGATGCAGGCGTGCCGGCTTCGGTCATGGTCGCGCCGGTCATCCCGGGGCTCACCGATATGGAGATGGAGCGCATCCTCGAGTGCGCCTCGACGGTGGGAATCAAGAATGCGGGCTATGTTCTTCTAAGGCTGCCACTCGAGATCGGCGATCTTTTCACCGAGTGGCTGCAAGCGAACTGCCCCGACCGAGCTAAGCGCGTCTTGTCGCTGATGCGCTCGACGCGTGGCGGCAAGCTCTACGACGCCAAATGGGGCAAGCGGATGGTCGGCGATGGGCCCTACGCCTGGATGATCGGGCGCCGATTCGAGATGGCAGCAGAGAGGCTCGGGATGAATGAGAGCTCGGTCGAGCTTCGCACCGACCTGTTCACCCCACCCTCACGTCCAGGTCAGCAGCTCAAGCTTCTCTAGTTTTTCCACAGAAGTCCGCCACCTCCCGGCAACCGGGTTGCAAACTCCGAGGACTTTGCGCGAGAGTCGTCGGTCATGGGCCTTCCTGCCGAATCCTTGCCGCCCGTCGTCGAGCTGCGGCCGAGCTTCGAGCTCGAGGCCGAGCTCATGGAGAAGTACCACGGTCCTGTGGCTGGCGTTGACGAAGCGGGGCGCGGACCTTGGGCAGGTCCGGTGGTGGCCGCCTGTGTCATCCTCAATCCCAACCGCATTCCCGAAGGACTTAACGATTCGAAGCAGCTCACCCCGAACGAACGCGATGAACGCTATGCCGAGATTGTCGCCACGGCAAAATTCGGCGTGGCGATCGGCACAGTGAGGCGCATCGACCGCATGAACATCCTGCAGGCGGATCTCTGGGCCATGCGCGCCGCGTACCGGGCCATGCAGTTCAAGGCCGCAGCCGCGCTTATCGACGGCAATATCAAACCGCGCCGCTTTCCTTGTCCTGCACGCGCCGTGGTCGACGCCGATTGCCTATCGCTCTCTGTCGCCGCAGCCTCGATCGTGGCCAAAGTCACGCGCGACCGGCTGATGGTGAAGCTGGCGCGCCGCTATCGTCGCTATGGCTGGGAGCGCAACAAGGGCTACGGCACGCGAGAGCATGCAGCGGCGATAAAGAAGCACGGCGTGTGCACGCATCACCGCCGCTCCTTTTCTCCAATCGAGCGCGCGCTGAGATTGCTCGAAACCGGCGAAGAGCTGCCGCTTACAGAAGTCACCGAAATTACGCCCATCTAGGTTGGCAGCCACAAGGCGATGCGGCGCGCGATTTCTTCGGCGCCAGGCTCCAGCACCAGCATATGGCCGCGACCTTGAAGCTCCCAGAAAGCCGCCCCGGAATATCCCGCCGTGGTCGCGCGCACAGTCTCCAGCGACACCATCTTGTCTTCGGCGCCCGCGACGCACAGCACCGGACAACTGACGGCGCTCGTGTTCACCGCGCTTGCGCCTGTCGCGTCAAACATCCAGAAGAACAACTCGAAGAAGGCGCGGCCCGATTCCGGCCCGAATTTGTCGAACACAGCGCGTTGCTCCGCGTCCGGGATGCAATTCAGACTCAAGACGCGGGCAAGATCGAAGTCAGGATTGATGACAGTCTTCCAGAAGACGCCCAGTCCCATCAGGTCTTGACCCAGCTGTTTCTCGCCATCGGTCTGGGGCGGGATGCCAGCACGCGGCGCTGGGCATACGAGGACCAGCGCACGCGCGAGGCCTTTGGCCGCGAGTTGTTGGGCAAGCACAGCGCCCATCGAGTGGCCGAGCAGGACCGGCTGCGGTGCGACAGTTTTGAGAAAAACCTCAAGCTCATTGAGGTAGTCGGCCATGCCGACCCCGACGAGAGCGGCGCCCTTCTCTTCGGCCTTGAGCCCGTGGCCGATCAGGTCCGGCGCGTGGCAAGTCCAGCCGAGTTCGTCGAACACTGCCTTAAATTGATCGAAGCACCAGCCGCCTTCGTTCGCGCCGTGGATCATTACGACGTCTTTGGCCATGGCGTCTGCACCTTCTCTGTCCGCTCTCGCTGCTGCCCGCCCGAGAATCAGCGGCGCAATTCCAAGACCAAGCGCCGCCTGAAGAAAATTCCGGCGCAAGAGCGGCATCACCCTCTCCCCTAAGCTCTGCGGCTCGTTGTGACATGGCTTCCACGTCAAAGCCAATCGCGTTCGGTTAAGCCCGCCTTTACCCGAGCCCGGCAGCATTGCGCCCTCGTAGCATTGCGTAAGTAGCGAGTGGCGTGATGGGGATGGGGGGAAAGCGGGGCGCCAAGCTCCCGCTCGACAAGATCATCGTCGGTGATTGCATCGAAGTCCTCGGCGCCCTGCCCGAAGCTTCCGTCGATCTCGTCTTCGCCGACCCCCCCTACAATCTTCAGCTCAACAACGAGCTCTACAGGCCCGACAACAGCCGCGTCGATGGCGTCGACGACGACTGGGACAAGTTCGGTAGCTTCGCAGCCTACGATGAGTTCACCCGCGCCTGGCTCAAATCGTGCCGACGCGTTTTGAAGCCCAGCGGAAGCCTGTGGGTGATCGGCAGCTATCACAACATCTTCCGCGTCGGGGCTGCGCTGCAAGATCTGGGCTTCTGGGTGCTCAACGACGTAGTATGGCGCAAGACGAACCCAATGCCGAATTTCCGCGGGCGCCGCTTCACCAATGCACATGAGACACTGGTGTGGGCTTCAATGGGCCCACGAGCGCGCTACACCTTCAACTACGACTCGATGAAGGCGCTGAACGACGACCTTCAAATGCGGTCCGACTGGCTGTTTCCCATCTGCTCAGGCGCCGAGCGCCTGAAGCAGGACTGCGGGCGCAAGACCCATCCCACGCAAAAGCCCGAGGCGTTGCTCCATCGCATCATCCTCGCCTCGAGCCATGCTAGCGACGTGGTGCTCGATCCGTTTCTCGGCTCGGGTACAACTGCGGTCGTCGCCAAGCGGCTCGGGCGATCCTTCATCGGCATCGAGCGTGACAACGCATATGCGGACGCTGCCAAGACGAGGCTGGCAACGCTCGAACCTCTCGACGAGGACTCGCTCCTGGTTGCCAAAGGCAAGCGAGCTGAGCCGCGTATTCCCTTCGGGGCGCTGGTCGAGCTTGGCCTGATCTTGCCGGGCACAGTGCTGTACGACGCGGCGGCGCGGCACGAGGCACGCGTGCGCGCTGACGGCTCGATTGCCGCGGGCACCGCGCAAGGCTCGATCCACAAGATCGGCGCCCACGTGCAAGGTGCGCTCGCCTGCAACGGCTGGACCTTCTGGCACTACGAGGCCGATGGCCGGCTCATGCCAATCGACGTGTTGCGCGAGGCGGCCCGCCGCCAGCTCGAGCCGCAGCCTTAAACGCGCCTCCGCTCCGGCCGGGCGCTCTCCTTCAACGCGTGAGAGATCACCTTGCGCATCACCGAAGGGAGCGCTGCGCCTGAAAGCTCGCGCAGCGTGAGCCAGCGGCAGCGCTCGGGCGAGGCCGCCCGCTCCAAAGCGACATCAGTGCTGACCTCGACTCGATAGACAGAAAGCTCCAAATGGAAATGCGTGAAGGTGTGCTCGACGAGACCGGGCAGCTTCCGCCACTCGGCCTTAACGGGCGCGTGGAGCTGCACGGCCTTGCCATCCGGCGCTTGGCCGCCCCACGGCGATGACGGTGTCTCCAGCATGCCGCCGAGCAGCCCTTTGAGCGGACGCTCGCGGAGCAGCACGGCGCCGTCTGAGCGGATCACAACATAGGTTGCGCCACGCCTGACTGGTCGTTCCGCCTTCTCCTCGCGATACGGCAAGATTTCCGCCAAGCCTTCCGCATAGCCCCGGCACTCGGGACGCAATTTACAGAGGCCGCACGCCGGGCGGCGCGGCGTGCAGATTGTGGCGCCGAGATCCATCATCGCTTGGGCGAAATCGCCGGGCCGCTCCGCTGGCGTCAGGGTCTCGGCGAGCGCCCTGATCTCAGCCTTGGCCTCAGGCAGGGGCGTTGTGACAGCAAAGAGGCGAGCCACCACCCGCTCGATATTGCCGTCGACTGGCGTTGCCTGTGCGCTGAAGGCGATCGCGGCGATGGCGGCTGCCGTGTAGCCGCCCACGCCAGGCAATTTACGAAGCTCTGCTTCGCTCTCGGGAAACTTCCCGCCGTGATCCTCGATTACGGCGCGGGCGCACGCATGGAGATTCCGCGCGCGGGCGTAATAGCCAAGCCCTGCCCAGGCGCCGAGAACCTCGCCGAGCTCGGCTCGGGCAAGCGCTGCAACATCAGGCCAGCGGCGCAGGAACAGGCCATAGCGCGGCAGCACAGCCTTGACCGTGGTTTGCTGCAGCATGATTTCGCTGAGCCAGACTTTGTAAGGGTCAGGTACCTCGCCAGGATCAGCGCGCCACGGAAGATCCCTCCGTTCGTGGTCGTACCAGCCAAGCAGAGCGCCGGAAATTGACTCATCTGCGCGGCTCGCCTGCTTTGCTGCGCGCCTCTGCATAACTCTCAGTCCTTTCGCGTTGCCGCCAGGTGCATGGTGTAAGCTCGGGTAAGACGAAGCAAGCGCGGGCGCCTCGCCCTCCACTGGAAGCTTTTGACGAATGGACGAGACCGAACGGAAAGCCTTGGGCAGGGCGGCAAGCGGCCCGCGGCCGATCGGCGCTTATGCCGCCCGCGCACTCGACCCCTCGGCGCGTGCTCGCGGCTTCGCCACCACTGCGCTGCTGAGCGAGTGGCCGGCAATCGTGGGCGCGGAACTCGCTGAGTTCACCATGCCGGACCGGCTGGTGTGGCCGCGCCGGCGCGAGGACGCCGAGGAGCCCTCTCCAAAGAAGAGTTGGCGCCCGGAAGGAGCGGTCCTCGTGCTCCGAGTGGAGGGCCCGCGCGCCATCGAGGTGCAGCACCGTTCAGGACCGATCCTCGAGCGGGTCAACACCTATTTCGGCTACCGGGCGGTGGCCGAGATGCGCATCCTGCAAGCCCCCGTCGACCGCAAAGCGCCGCGCGCCTTCTCTCCGGCAGCACCCCCCGACGCGGGCACATTGCCGCCTTGCGCCTCGATCGAAGACGAGCCTTTGCGCAAGGCGCTCTCCAGGCTTGGCGTGGCATTGCGGGCACGCCTCACAAGAGGTTGAGCGCCGGGCCTCTTCGTCGCTCTTGCCAGAGGCCCATTCCCCGGCTTAAGGCCTTACCAGCCGTGGCGCAGTATCACGTGGAGTGGCGAGAGTGGCGAATTCCAACAAAAAACCGCTGACAAGGCAGCGATAAGAAAAATGCCTTCCGGGAAGATGTCTTCCTCGCCTCCGCGAGACGAACATTCGCTGCGACCCGTCTGGCTCGCCATCATCGGCGTGATTGCCGCGGCGGCGGTCGCCGCCGGCATCATCTATTACCGCGGCGGCTTCGATAAAGCGGGAGCCGGCGGTCCAAAAAAGGATCCCGACGTGGCGGAGCTCATGGCTCCAGGTCCGCTCGAAGATATCATCTTGGGCAAACCTGATGCGCCCATCACCATCGTCGAATATGCCTCGATGACCTGCCCCCATTGCGCCCAGTTCCATACCGCGGTGCTGCCCCAGCTCAACACGAAATATATCGATAACGGGCAGGCAAAGCTGATCCTGCGCGAGTTCCCATTGGATGGGCTTGCGGTCGCCGCCTTCATGCTGGCACGCTGCGCCGGTCCTGACCGCTATTACCCCATGGTCGGCGCCTTGTTCGAGACGCAAGACACTTGGGCCGTGCCGGGCGCCGAGGGCAAGGACAAGCTTCTGGTCATCGCGCGGCAAGCAGGCTTCTCGAAGGAGAAGTTCGATCAATGCCTCGCCGACAAGGAGCTGTTCAACAAGATTGTCGCCGTGCGCCAACGGGCCAATGAGAAGTTCCAGGTCGATTCGACACCGAGCTTCTTCGTCAACGGCAAGAGGATGAAGGGCGACCACCAGCTCAAGGATTTCGACGAGGCACTCGCGGCAGCGGGGGCGAAACCCGCGGCAAACGTGAGCCCGCCCGAGGGCCAGGCGACGCCGCCGGCAACCGCGGCGGCGCCGGCAGAAGGTCCCGCACCTTCGCCCGACGCGAGCAAGCCAGCGGAAGCTCCCGCCCAGCCCGAGGGAACTCCCGCCCAATAGGTGTTGCAAACACATGCCGGCGAGAGCGAGTGGACCGGTCCTGATTGCTGTCGCGCTCGCCCTCTCAGCTTGCGGCGGAGGTGTCGGCGTTGGCGGCCCTTCGACCGCCACCGACAAGGCACTCGACGTCCCGCCTCAGGCCGAGCTGATGGCCGACGGCCCGCTTGGCGAACGCGTGCTCGGCAAGCCGAGTGCACCGGTGACGGTCATAGAATATGTGTCGCTGACCTGCCCCCATTGCGCGAATTTTCAGAAGAACCTGTTCGCCCGCGTAAAAAAGGAATTCATCGACACCGGCAAGGTGCGATTCATAGTGCGGGAATTCCCCATCGGACACACGTCGGGGACCGCGGCAATCATCAACCGCTGCGCACCGGAGGACAAATATTTCTTCCTGCTGAACCAATTCCTCACGAGACAGCCCGAATGGGTTAGCCAGGAGGTCCGCCCCGACGCCATTTATGCGGTCGCCAAATCGAGCGGCATGAGCCGCGAGTTGTTTGACAAATGCCTATCGAATCAAACCATTATCTCGGGCTTGACGGAGGTGAAGCAGCGGGGGCGCCAGTTTGGCGTGATCGGCACGCCGACCTTCTTCATCAATGGCCGCAAGGCGCAAGGGGAGGTCACCTTCGACGAGATCAAATCCATGATCGAGCAGGCCCCGCCGCCGCAATCCTCGTCGTCCTGAACGAGCGGATGTGTCGTTGCTGGATTTCCGCCTTTGGAAGTTACAAGCGTAAACGCCGCGTTAACCATTTGGCGCGTGAAGTTATATCCAACGCCTGAAGGGCCTCTGACACGTGAAAATCACCCGACTCCGCCTTCTCGGCTTCAAATCCTTCGTCGAGCCCACCGAGCTCCTGGTCGAGCCCGGCTTGACCGGCGTGGTCGGCCCTAACGGCTGCGGCAAGTCGAACCTGCTCGAGGCGCTCCGCTGGACGATGGGCGAGACCTCGTACAAAAGCATGCGCGGTGGCGCCATGGAGGACGTGATCTTCGCCGGCTCGCAGGATCGTCCGCCGCGCAACACCGCGGAAGTCACATTGTTCATCGATAACAGCGCCCGCACCGCGCCTGCCGAGTTCAACGATTCAGACCAGCTCGAGGTGACGCGACGCATCGAACGCGAGGCGGGCTCCGCCTATCGGGTTAACGGCAAGGACGCGCGCGCCCGCGACGTCCGTCTTCTGTTCGAGGATGCCGCGACTGGCGCCCGCTCTCCGGCGCTGGTGCGCCAGGGCCGCATCGGCGAGATCGTCAACGCCGCGCCGCAGGAGCGGCGCCGTGTGCTCGAGGATGCCGCCGGCATCGCCGGACTGCACAGCCGTCGCCATGAGGCCGAGCTCAGATTGAAGGCGACCGAAGGGAATCTCGCGCGCCTGTCCGATCTGATCGGCCAACTGTCCACGCAATTGCAGCAGCTTCGGCGTCAGGCACGCCAGGCGCAGCGTTATCGGGAGATCTCCGGCAAGATCCGCGCCGCGGAGGCCCTTCAACATCACCTCCATTGGGTCGCGGCTTGCGCCCATGTCGAGCAGGAGGAAGCTGCGTTCCAAGCCGCGCTTAGCGCGGTAGCACAAGACACCAAAGCGGAAGGCGAGGCACTGCGCCAGCAGGCGGAGGCCGCAGAAAAGCTTCAGCCTTTGCGAGATGAAGAGGCTGCGCGCGCCGCCGTGCTGCATCGCTTGAGCGTCGAGCGCGACGCGCTCGAGCGCGAAGAGGCGCGCGCCAAGGCGCGCCAAGCGGAGCTCGAGACGAGGCTCGCGCAAGCCTCGCGCGATCTCGCCCGCGAGGAGGAGCATATCGGTGAGGCCGACGGAATGTTGCGCCGGCTTGGCGAAGAAAGCCGCAAGCTCACCGCCGCAAGCTCGCGCGCGCATGAGGAGCCACAGCTGCGTGAAGCCGCTTCCCGCGCCGCAGAGGCCCTTGCCGAAGCCGAAACGGCCCTAAGCCAAGCCACAAGCACGCTGGCCAAAGCGCGCGCCGAGCGTGAGCGACTTGAGGCCGAGCAGACCGAGCTCAAAGGGCGGCTCGCGCGGCTTGACGCGCAAGCCGGCGAAATTGGCGTGGAGCTTGGACATCTCGAGGCCGAAAGCGACAGCGATAGCGGACTCGTTGAACTGAGAGCCGAGCTTGCCCGCCTCACGGCCTCTGCCGAAGCCATTGAAACCGAGCTTGCCGCGGCAGAGGCCGAGGAGGAGCAGGCGCGGTTTCAAGAGGCAAAGGCCCGCGCGCTCGCCGCCTCGGCCAAGCTCGTCAGCCAGGAAGTCGAGACCGAGCTTGCCACGCTGATCAAGCTGCTTGCGCCGGTAAGCGGCGAATGGTCTCCAATCGTCGAGGAGGTCAAGGTCACGGCCGGTTACGAGCAGGCGCTCGGCGTGGCGCTTGGCGATGATCTCGACGCCGCAAGCGACGAGAAGGCGCCCGCCCATTGGCGGCTCGCGACATCTGCTCACTCGGATCCCGAGCTGCCAGAGGGCGCAACGCCGCTCAGCAAATTCGTCAAGGCGCCCAGAGTACTTGCCCGCCGACTTGCCCAGATCGGCGTGGTTGAGGCCGTTGAGGGCCGCGATCTCCAGGCCAAGCTCGCACCCGGCCAGAGGCTCGTGTCCATGGAGGGCGATCTCTGGCGCTGGGACGGCTACAGCGTTAAGGCAGGAGCTGCCAGCGCTGCCGCAGCGCGCCTCGTCGAGAGGAGCCGCCTCGAAGCCCTCAAGGCGGAGCGGTCAGCGGCAGAGGAGCGCGCCAAGTCTGCCGAAGCAGATCTTGCCGATGCCGTGAGCAAATTGGAGGCCGCGGCGCAGAAGACCAAGTCGCTTCGCCAGGCGGCCAAGGAGGCCCATGCAGAGCTCGATCGCACACGCGATGCGATCGCAGCCGCCGAGCACGCGGCGCAAGCCTATTCGAAGCAGCTCGGAGCGCTCGCCGAAGCCGTCGCGCGCACGCGCGCAGCGCAGGACGAGGCGCGCCAGCACAGTTCGCGTATCGAAGCGCAGCTCTCGAGCCTTGCCCCCTTCTCGGAGCTTGAGGCGGCGCTCGCCGCGGCACAGACAAGGGCTGCTGGAATGCGCTCGCAAGAGGCGCGCGCCGAAGCCGCGCTCGAAGGCTTCGAGCGTGAAATGCGGCTTCGCCAGGAGCGCATGGAAGCCATCGCCGCCGAAGAGGAGCTTTGGCAGAAGCGTATTGCCAATGCTTGCGATCAGATCGCGACGTTGCGCGCGCGGGAGGAGGAGACGAGCGCCGATCTTGCAGCACTCGCCAATCTACCCGCCGAGATCGAGCAGCGCCGTTCCAAGCTGCTCGATGCCATTGCCGCAGCTGAGCGGGAGCGGAGCAAGGCTGCCAATGACCTCGCGGTTGCTGAAACTGCGCTTAAGCAGCGTGAGAAGGTACTGCGCGACGTGCAGGAGCGCTTATCGGCTGCACGCGAGGCCCGCGCACGCTGCGAAGCGTTGCTCGAAGGCGCGCGCGAGCGGCGGAGCGACTGCGCACGCACCATTCGCGAGCAGCTCGATTGCACGCCCGAGGCCTGCCTCTCGCTTGCGGGGCTCAAGCCCGGCGCAGACATTCCGCCGCTCGCCGAAGTCGAGGCTCGGCTCTTGAAGCTCAAAGGCGATCGCGAGAGGCTCGGCGGCGTTAATCTTGCCGCCGAGGAGGAGGAGGCGGAGCTTTCCGCCAAGCTCGAAGAGATGGAGCGCGAGAAGGCCGACGTTGAGCAGGCTATTGCGCGGCTCCGCCAAGGCATCGCCAATTTGAACCGCGAGGGCCGCAAGCGGCTGCTCGAAGCCTTCGATACGGTCAACGGCCATTTCGGCCGCCTGTTCAAGACGCTGTTCGGCGGCGGCACCGCCGAGCTCAGGCTCGTCGATTCCGACGATCCGCTCGAATCTGGGCTCGAGATAATGGCCTGCCCGCCGGGCAAGCGGCTCCAGGCGCTAACGCTGCTATCGGGGGGCGAGAAGGCGTTGACTGCGCTTGCGCTCATCTTCGCCGTGTTCCTCACCAACCCCTCGCCGATCTGCGTGCTCGACGAGGTGGACGCGCCGCTCGACGATGCCAATGTCGAACGCTTCTGCCGGCTGATGGAAGAGATGGCCAACGAGACCGATACGCGCTTCCTCATCATCACCCACCACCCACTCACCATGGCGCGCATGAGCCGGCTGTTCGGCGTCACCATGGCCGAGCGCGGCGTGAGCCAGCTCGTCTCGGTCGACCTCGAGACAGCAGAGCGCCTGCGCGATGCGAGTTAATCGCTCCTAATCGACCTCTCTGTCGTTGCCTGGCTTGACCGGGCAATCCAGTGACCCCTGCGCTTATTGGTGAACCGAACGCGGTGATTACTGGATTCCCGCTTTCGCGGGAATGACGAGCCCCCTTTCTTGCAGTCTGTTTAAGCCCCGGACTTTCTTGACAGAGGCAAATCGCAAACTAAAGTGCCGGCCAAGCTTAAGGACCAGCCGGTCCAAAGGCTCTCCCGGAAATTGAGCAGTGCCAATGGCCGGAGCCGACAACAAGTCCGGTCGCGAACCTAGCGGCCGTGACCCCGAAAGCATTCGTCAGCGGCTCGACAAGCTTGGGCAGCAACTGGCGGAGGCCAAGGGAAAGCGCGCCGCGGTGCCACAGTCGGAGCCAGAGGCACGGGGGGCCGCGCTCGGCAAGGCTCTAAGACTCGCGACCGAGCTGGTCGCAGGCGTGGTCGTGGGGGGTTTCATCGGTTGGGCGCTCGACCGGCTGTTCGGCTCGGCGCCGTTCCTGATGGTGGTGTTTTTGATCTTGGGCTCCGCCGCGGGGATACTGAACGTAGTGCGGACCGCCAAGGCGATGCAGACCGAGGTGAGTCCCGGCAACGCACCGCCCGCTGTTTTGGATGACGATGACGATTAGAGGCGTTTCGAGGTGATCGAGGCATACGCCGCAGAAGGGGCAGAGCATGGCGGGGCCGGTGCAGGCGGCCTGCCCAACCCCATGCACCAGTTCGAGATCAAACGGATCATTCCGCTCGAGCTGTTCGGCTTCGATGCTTCCTTCACCAATTCCGCGCTGTTCATGGTGATCGCCGGCACGATCATCACGCTGTTCACCATTTACGCCATGCGCAATCGCGCGCTAGTGCCCTCGCGCGTGCAGTCGGTCGCCGAGCTCTCCTACGAATTTGTGGCCAACATGGTGCGCGACAATGTCGGCACCGACGGCATGAAATATTTCCCGTTCGTGTTCACGCTGTTCATGTTTGTGCTCGTGCTGAACATGCTCGGCATGGTCCCCTACTCGTTCACCGTGACGAGCCACATCATCGTCACCTTCGCGCTCGCCGCCTTCATCTTCCTCGGCGTGACGCTGATCGGCTTCATCAAGCATGGAGCGAAGTTCCTCAAATTCTTTGTGCCCGAGGGCGTGCCCTTGATCATGCTGCCGCTTCTCGTGGTCATCGAGGTGATCTCCTACCTGACGCGCCCGCTGTCGCTGTCGGTGCGGTTGTTCGCCAACATGATGGCCGGCCACACCATGCTGAAAGTGTTCGGCGCCTTCGTCGTCGCGCTCGGCATCTTGGGCGGCTGGGCCCCGCTTGCGTTCATGGTGGCGTTCACCGGGCTTGAGATCCTGGTCGCGCTCCTCCAGGCCTACGTGTTCGCGATTTTGACCTGCATCTATCTGAACGACGCGCTTCACATGCATCACTAGCCTTCACTGAATCGGCAATATTGTTTCAAAGGGAGAGAGAAATGGATCCATCAGCAGCAAAATTGATCGGCGCGGGGCTTGCCTCGATCGCGCTTGTCGGCGCCGGCGTGGGCATCGGCACGATCTTCGGCAATTATCTCCAAGGTGCGCTGCGCAACCCGTCGGCGGCGCCGACGCAGTTCGCCAATCTTCTGCTCGGCTTTGCCCTTGCGGAAGCCACCGGCCTGTTCGGCCTCGTGGTGGCACTGATCATCCTGTTCGTGTTCTAGCTCTGCCGCCGTTCGCCGTCGCGCGCGAGGACGATCATGCCACAGCTCAACCCGCTCGATTGGGGGCCTCAGCTCGTCTGGCTTCTCATCACCTTCGGCGCTCTCCATCTGCTGATGGTGTATGTCGCCTTGCCGCGTATCGGAGGCGTGATCGAGAAACGCGCAGCACATATTGCCAATGATCTCGCGGAAGCCGATCGGCTTCGCCGCAAGACCGAGGAAGCCATCGCCGCCTATGAGCAGGCTCTCGCCGAGGCGAAGCAGAAGGCGCACGCCATCGTCGAGGAAGGCCGCGCCGCGCTCAACGAGGAGACAGCGCAACAGCGGGCGAAGCTCGAGGCGCATCTCGCCGAGAAGAGCGCAGAGGCAGAGGCGCGCATCGAGGCAGCCAAGACGTCGGCCATGAAGGACGTGAACGCCGTAGCGGCGGACGTCGCCGCCGATATAGTGCGCCGGCTGATTGGCGCGGCGCCGCCAAAAGCGGAAATCGACAAGGCGGTGGCAGCCGCGCGGAAAGAGTAAGCGATGGAATTCATCTTCGAGCCCGAATTCTGGGTCGCCGTCTCGTTCTTCATTTTTGTCGGCCTCGTGCTCTATCTCGGCGTGCACAAGAAGATCGCCGCTGCGCTCGACAATCGCGCCGCCCAGATCAAGAAGGAGCTTGAAGAAGCGAGGCACCTGCGCGAGGCGGCCGAAAAGGTACTCGCCGACTACAAGCGAAAAGAGGGCGATGTCGCCAAAGAGGCGCAAGAGATCATCAGCCTCGCCGGCAAAGAGGCGGAAATTCTTGCCGAGGAGACTCGCCGTTCGATGAAAGAGCATTTCGAGCGGCGCATGAAACTTGCCGAGGACAAGATCGCGCGAGCCGAGGCCGAGGCCTTGCGCGAGGTCCGCAATGCCGCTGCCGATGCCGCGGTCATTGCCGCGCAGACACTCATTGCCAAGGGCCTCACGCCCGAGACTGCCGACAAGCTCGTCAAGCAGGGCATCGACGCGCTCAAGTCGCGCGTGAACTAAGCCTCATCGTTTGACGCTAAAAACCCCGGTCGCGCTCGGCAACCGGGGCTTCTCTGCGGGCTATTAGATGCGGAACACGGCGCCGGCCACCGAGCGGGGCCGCTCGCGTACCCGCCCACCGTCATTGCCCGAGCGCACGATCCACTCGCCGCTCGCAGTTTGGCCGGTAATGAGGCCGACATGGTGAGGCCAAGCCACCACTGCGCCGACGCGCGGGCCTGACGGGCTGCCCCAACGGGCCCAATTGCGCGCGAGGTTCATCTCGGGCCCGCCGCCCTTCTGGGTCCTCATCCACCATCCGCACCACCGCGCAGGCTTTCTCCCCAATGATGCGGAATGGATGTGGCGCTTTAGGGCCTGGCCCCTCGCGTGAGCAAGATCGGTCGGCAATGAGGCCGCGACTCCGACAATGGCCAACGAAAAAGCAATGTGACGCACTCTGAACATCGTGTGCCCGTCTCCTGATTTGGTTTTTGTGTGAGGAAGAGACCGACGAAGGTTCGAGCCGGTCTGCGCGCGCGGGCTAAGCTACGGAAAAACAAGACAATAAATCGATTTACCTATGGCCATGTCTGGGCCATTTGGGGGCTTCGACCAGTGGGGAGAGAGCGGTTAGTAGGGCGAGAGTTTGGCGCCGGAGACGGCGGACAAGCGAGTAGGGCAGAGAGAAATCTGCGAGCTCAGTTGGGGCTCTTGGCGGAGCTTCCGGCCGAGGTGCCGCCCAACCACCGTCCCACACTCGACCAGAACGATGATGATGATGACGCTGATGATGCTGCGGGCTTCTGCGCAGGCTCGGTGCGAATGGTTCGCCTCATGCGGGGCCGCGACTTCTTCCCTCCTTCGACATAGCCGCTGTAGATCCACCCGTCCGTCGAATTTGCAGGGTCGGTCACGTGCAGCCAGCCGCGTTTGCGCTCCGTCAGCGAAAGCTTGGCGCCTTTTGCCACGACGCCTACGATGCGCGATGACCTCGAAGGCCCGTCCCGCAAATTGACATAGGCCGAAGGCCGCACCGTATTTGTGGCGCTCTCTTTTACTTCGGTCTGGGTTGACGCGGTCTGATCTGCATTGTCCGATTGAGGTTCGGCTGACTCTTCCGCCGGCGCTGTCGCCACATGTTGGGTCGGCGCGGTGGCAGTCTGCTCCGGCGTAATCCTGTCCTCCACGCCTACATCCTCCTGGATTGCCGCAAGGGTGGCGTCAGCACTGGCCGGGGCCGCGGCCTGCTCGGTGGGCGCGGGGGCGACCTCGAGCGTCGTGTCGGAGTGGGCGACAACGGCGCCGTCGGGCGCGATGAGCTTGATCGCGAGCTTCGACTCCCCGTTCGCGGTATCCGGCAAGACCAGGCGAAGGTCGCCGATCTGATCGGACCTCAAGTTCCACTCCGTGTCCCCATAGGGGCTCCCATCGGAGAAATTCGCTCCACGCGGCAAGCCGCTGATGGCGATGATGCTGCGCGCCGGCACGCCGTCAGTGCCGTCGAGCGCAATCGGGAACGGCACTTCGTCGCCCGCCGCTGCTTCGAGAATGGGAGGTGTTGTGAGAACTGCCGAGCTCGTCGTCTCCGTGACTTGCACAGCCGTCTCTAACGGTGGTGCAGACGAATTGGTGCCGCCGAACAGGAAAACTGCACCGAGGATCAAGTTCGGGACGAGCGCCGCGACGATCAGGCCGCCAATGAGCATGCGCATGCTTGGGGTGAGCGTGAATCCGGACGGCGCTGCAGAGGAGGCGGGAATTGGTGCCGGAGCTGGCGCGGGCGGTTGCTTCGCAACGGAAGGGCGCTCCAATTCGCGTTCCTTCTGCGGCTCGCTGGTTGGGGGCCCATTCCGAGCAGGTATCGGAGGCGCAAACCGTTGCACCACTGCAAGCTCGGCGGCAGTAAGCGAATGATTCCTCGCTCTTCCCTTATCGTGATGATCGCTGGCCGTACTGGCTGGGAGAATAAGCTTGAGCTGCCCCATGAGACTTGCTGGTCTGTTACTGACCACTCCCCCTCGCGAATTGCGACCCACACGTGAGCAGGAGGAAGATTTGCATTCCTTCCGCCCTCAACAGACTGACGCCATCCACCGGAAACGCAAAGGGAGAACAGCGAACTCAACGAAGCACAGGAGACGTGGCATGCCGTTAGGCAACGGCCGTCGTACTTTTCACAAGTGCTGCGGATCCCTCTATCCTCCCCAAACCGTGGACGCCTTGCTGCGGTTCCCTGCACGAGTCCGAATTAATGATCGCCTTGGAGCAAGACGGTCCGCTGCCCCCAGTCTCCACTAGACTGCCAGTCCTATCAGAGGGCTGGACCGGTTTTTTGGCATCAAAGTGGAAAGAGCGGGGCGGTTGTTGCTGGGCCCGCAGAGAAACGCGTCGCTCGGAATTACGAATTTCGCCTGCTAACCGGCGTTAGCCTGGGTGCGATCGAAGGCGACGAACACTTTATAGTCCTCAGGTCTGGTGCCCATTTGGATTGGGAAGGCGATTTCGCGCACCATCGAGAAGTAGCCGGCCGGATCGCCTGGCGGGACGGTAGTGGTGATGGTCATCTTGTCGGTCGCAAGCGTCTTCTGATCCGAGCCTGCGACCCGAATACTCACGGGAAGTGTGACCGCCCCAGCCGCGCCCTTGGGCCCGAGCAGCACCCGGCCGGCGAAGCCGTATTTCACCACCACGCGATCGGAATAGAGCTGGCATTCGCGCGCCATCTTGGTGATCTCGCCGCGATGCACGACGGCAAGCTGATCGCCAACGTGGCCGGGCTGGTAGATGGTGAGCAGCCGGTCGCGCGGCCACGCCACGACTTGCGGGCAATGGGCGCTATTGCCGCCTGGGAGGTCGGTCCCGTTGTCGGCTTTCGCCGTCTCGAGCAGCTTATCCGGGGTGACCGCCGAAGCAGAGGTATCCTCGCTTCCGGAGCGAAAGGGATTGGAGAGCGTTGATACCGCGCAAGCGGAAAGAAGAAGAGGCGCGAAAAGCAGCCCCGAAAGGCCGCATCGGCGCAGCAAGAAAACTGCGTCGGCACGCTTCAACTTAGTCCGTACTCGGCTTGACATGTCAGGCCTCACCGCCTGATATGCCGGGCTCGAGCAAGAATCCGATTGTTTGATGTCGCGAGCTGCCAATTTCCCCAATGGGCGCAAACTATCCGCAGTCCCTAGGCGCGACAAGGCCGAACCTGAATCCCTTGCTGCCAGGCCATTTGCAGCCCGCTCGAGCATCTCACCGAGGCGATGATGAACGGCACGATTAAGGCCAATGGGAGGCATTGCAGCGGTCCTCCGTTGACCATCTACCTCGCCGCCCCAAGAGGCTTCTGCGCCGGCGTCGAGCGCGCCATCCAGATCGTGGAGCTTGCCCTCGCCAAATATGGCGCGCCCGTCTATGTGCGCCATGCAATCGTCCATAACCGCCACGTCGTCGAGAGCCTCAAGGCCAAGGGCGCGATCTTCGTCGAGGAATTGGACGAAATCCCGGAGACTGACGCGCCGGTGGTGTTCTCGGCCCATGGCGTGCCGAAGGCGGTGCCGGAGGCCGCACGCTCGCGGCGCATGTTCGTGCTCGACGCTACCTGTCCGCTAGTGTCGAAGGTCCATGTCGAGGCTGGGCGTCATTTCCAGGATGAGCGAGAGATCCTCCTGATCGGGCACGCCGGCCACCCAGAGGTGATCGGCACCATGGGCCAGTTGCCTAAAGGTTCGGTGCATCTCATCCAGACAATTGACGACGCGCTTTCCTTCACCCCCAAGAATCCCGCGAAGCTCGCGGTGATCACCCAGACTACGCTCTCGGTGGACGACACCAAGGAGATCGTTGACGTGCTGAGGCAGCGTTTCCCGCGCATGGTGATCCCGCGCAAGGACGATATCTGCTACGCCACGACCAATCGCCAGGACGCAGTTAAGCAGATCGCGCCGCGCTGCGAGCGCATGATCGTGGTGGGCTCGCCGAACAGCTCGAACTCGGTCCGCCTCGTTGAGGTGGCCGAGAGGGCCGGCTGTCCCCGGGCGGTGCTCCTCCAGTGTGCCAAGGAGATCGACTGGCCGCTCTTCGGCGGCATCAAGCACCTCGGCGTCACCGCCGGCGCCTCAGCACCCGACGTTCTGATCGATGAGATCATCGACGCCTTCAAAGCGCGATTCGACATCAGAATCGATACCGTCACCACGGCAAAGGAAAGCATCGCCTTCAAATTGCCGCGCGAGCTTAGAGAGATGCCGGCGCTCTAGATGGCCGTCTATACCGACGTCTCCGACGAGGAGCTCGAATCCTTCATCACAAGCTATGACATCGGCGCGCTGACCTCATTCAAGGGCATCGCCGAGGGCGTCGAGAACTCCAACTACCTCGTCCACACCGAGAGTGGCCCTTACATCCTCACGCTCTACGAGAAGCGCGTCGCCCGCGAGGACCTGCCCTACTTCCTCGCGCTGATGGAGCATCTCGCCTCGCGTGGCATTACCTGCCCGCTTCCGGTCCACGATCGCGCGGGACGCAATCTGAAAGAGCTCGCCGGGCGTCCGGCAGCGCTCATTACGTTCCTCGAGGGACTATGGGTGCGAAGGCCGAGCCTCAAGCATTGCACAGGTCTCGGCGGGGCACTCGCGCGTTTTCATGTCGCCGGCGCAGATTTCCCCTTACACCGGGCAAACAGTTTGTCGCTGCCAGGATGGCGCACGCTATTCGGCGAGATCGGCAGGAGCGCCGACGAGGTTACGCCGGGGCTTTCCACCGAGATCGCGAAGGAGCTGCATCATCTCGAGCGGGCCTGGCCCTCCGAGCTGCCGCAAGGAGTGATCCATGCCGATCTTTTCCCCGACAACGTGTTCTTCCTCGGCGACAAGGTCTCGGGGCTGATCGATTTCTATTTCGCTTGCAACGACACGCTCGCCTATGACGTCGCCGTCTGTCTTAACGCCTGGTGCTTCGAGAAGGACGCGAGCTTCAACGTCACCAAGGCGCGAGCCTTGTTGCAGGCCTACGAGAAAGTGAGGCCGTTGACCACGCCAGAGCTCAAGCACCTGCCCACGCTCGCGCGCGGCGCAGCACTCCGCTTCCTCTTGACCCGCACCTATGACTGGCTCAACACCGACGAAAACGCGCTGGTCAAGACCAAGGACCCCACCGAATACTTGCGCAAGCTTAGGTTCCACCAACGCGTGCAATCCTACCGCGACTACGGGCTCAAGGAGCAGTGAACATGGCAGAGAGGCCGAGGGTGGTGATCCATACCGACGGCGCCTGCTCAGGCAATCCCGGGCCCGGAGGGTGGGGCGTGATCCTCCAATCGGGGCCGCATCGCAAGGAGCTCTCGGGCGGAGAGCATCTCACCACCAACAACCGCATGGAGCTCACTGCTGCGATCAAGGCGCTCGAGGCGCTGAAGTCGCCCTCCGAGGTCGAGCTTTATACCGACTCGAATTATCTTAGGGGCGGCATCACGAGCTGGATCAGAAGCTGGAAGCGAAACGGCTGGCGTACCGCGGATAAGAAGCCAGTGAAGAACGCCGAGCTATGGGAGCAGCTGGAGAAGGCTTCCGCGCGGCATAAGGTGCACTGGCACTGGGTCAGGGGTCATCACGGTCATGACGAGAACGAGCGTGCCGACGAGCTCGCACGCCAGGGCATGGCTCCCTTCCTCCTCTCCCGCAAGCCTGCTGGGGACTAGAGGCTTTTCAAGATCTTGGAAGCTGTGCTCGCTTCGGCGATGCCGGGAGACGCCTCGACATTGAGGATCTTCACCACGCCATCCTCGACGAGCGCGGAATAGCGCTTCGAACGGGTGCCGAGTCCGAAGCCCGAGCCGTCGAAATCCATCCCGATCTTCTTGGTGAACTCGGCATTGCAGTCGGACAGGAACAGCACCTTCTCCTTGCCACCCGACTTCTCCTCCCAGGCCGCAAGCACGAAAGGATCGTTCACGGCGATGCATACCACCCGGTCGACGCCCTGCTATTTGAAGTCGTCCGCGCTGTCGATGAAGCTTCGGGGTGAACGCGCCCGGAACGGCAAACAGCACGACACGTTTGCCGGCGAACAGGTGGTCAAAGTCTCGAGACCATCGGGGCCCGCCACTCTGAAGGTCGCCTCCGGCAGGCGGTCTCCAACTTTAATCGCCATGTAGCACTCCTGAACGCTCGCTCGTCCCGCGCGGGCACCTTACCGGCTCGCCAAAGCCCGGCCAAGGCAACTATTTCGCCGTCCAGTCGGTCTGACTTGAGCCCTCATCCGAGACCAGGACGAAAGTAAGCGGCTTGCCCTTGATGGCGGCAGCCTCTTTGGCCGAGGCGAAGGTGACGGCGAAGCGCTGCTTGCCGGACGATGGAGGACCGAGCGACTTCGGTACAGGGACGAAGGTCTCGCCGGCGTCGATGAAAAGGTCTGTTCCCGTAGCATTGGATGGGAACAAGGCATCGATCAGAAGCTCGGGTTGGGAACCGTCGAGATCGGCAGTGACGGTTTCGATACGCGGCAACGAGCCTGGAGCGGAAACCTTGGGCACGCGAGCCAGCGAAGTTTCGAGCAGCGCGGCATCGCCGGGATCAGATGCGGCATCCGGCGGAAGCGCGAGCCCGAGGCTCACGTCGTTCGGCACGCACAGGGTCTTGCACAGCCCATAGCTCAAGGCGAGCCTCAGCTCGATCGACTCACCCTCGCGCTCCGGCGTGACCCTGACCGGGAATACGACCTCGTCGTCATAACCGATCGCCGTGCCGCCAGCGTCGGCGAAGCGATGCGGCGCGGGAAAAAGCACCTCAGCGTGTTTCAAATTCTTCGAGCCCCTGAAGTCGAAGCTCGGCGGCACGCCGGAGTCTCCGGGATTCCGCCAATAGGTTTTCCAACCGCCGTCCATTCGAAGCTGCACGCCGGCAAGAAGGTTGGGCTTGCCGTCGAGCTCGACCGCGCCTGAGACGAGCCGCACCTTGGATTCGGTAGAGCTGACCCACGGCGATTGGCTCGAAAGCGCGGCCGGTGCCCCACCGAGCAGCCCGGCGGTCAACATCGCGCCAAGAGCGAGACGAAGTTCGGGTGGTGCGGCGATGCGCTGAAATGAGGCAGATGCCATGATCATGACCAGTCGGGGGTGTTCTTCGGGCGCAATTTAGCTTCGAAGGCGAGAGCGCGCGACTCAGGCGACGGCGCGGAGCCTCACTCTTTCGTGAGCCATGCGGCGAAAATGCCTCGCCGCCTTATTTCCGTGTTGCCTCTTCCCTCGGAGCAGAACTGGAGTAGTCTTGTCTCATGTCAGCTAGTAGCGCATCCGACCGTCGCCAACGCGATCTCTATCTCGACGGCCAGCTCCTCGTTGCCATGCCGGCGATGGGCGACCCGCGCTTTGCGCGTTCAGTGATCTATCTCTGCGCGCACTCTGCCGATGGCGCCATGGGCATCATCATCAATCAACGCGCGCCAAATATCAGCTTCACCGAACTGCTCGAGCAGCTCAACATCGTGCCGCCCAAGGACCGGATCAGGCTGCCCTCGGGCCTGACGGCAATGGCTGTGCATCTCGGCGGCCCGGTCGAGACCGGGCGCGGCTTCGTGCTGCACAGCGCCGACTACTTCAAGGCCGAGAGCACGTTGCCCATCGACGAGAGCGTCTGCCTTACCGCGACCATCGACATCTTGCGCGACATTGCCAAGGGCACCGGTCCGGACAAGGCCCTGCTTGCGCTCGGCTATGCCGGCTGGGCACCGGGTCAGCTCGAGAATGAGATTCAGAACAATGGCTGGCTCAATTGCCCGGCAGACCCGGAGATCATTTTCGATCCTGAGGTCGACCGGAAATACACGCGCGCACTCGGTAAGATCGGCATTGACCCGATCCGCCTCGTTAACGATTCCGGTCACGCCTGATTCTGGCGTGAGTACTAAGCGGTGCCTGGCCGCGGCAGGGCCGGAACCGGCGAGCCGCCTTCGACCTTCACCTCTAGCCCGTGGGGCCCGGCGGCCGATGAGTAGGCGCGCTCGCGCTCTTTGCGCCGGCGATGGCTCGCGAGCGCCGCGAGCAAGCCGGCCACATCCTTGGCCGGCATCGGCTCGCCGTAATAGTAGCCCTGACCATATTCGCAGCCGATCGAGCGGAGATAGGCGGCGTCGGCTTGCGTCTCCACCCCTTCGGCCACCACTTCCTTGCCGAGCTCATGCGCGAGCGCAATCACCGAACGAAGAATGAGCGGTGTCGAGCCGTTTAGTCCGCTGTCGCGCACGAGCGAGCGGTCGACCTTGATGGTGTCGCAGGGGAAGCGGTGCAGATAGCTCAGCGAGCTATAGCCGGTGCCGAAATCATCGAGCGTAAGGCTCGCGCCGAAGCTCTTGAGCCAAGTCAGAATCTCGACGGCGCGCTCAGGGTTCTCCATGACGAGCGATTCGGTGATCTCGAGCTTGAGAGTGCCCTTCGGCACCGCCTCGCGCGCAAGCATCAGCCTGATCTCCTGAACCATGTCCTGGCGGAAGAGCTGACGGCTCGACACATTGACGCTGACGAAAAGCGGGTCGCGATCGCGCGGCAGCACTCTGTGCCAGCTCGCCGCCTGCTCGAGGGCTTGGCTCAACACATAGTTGCTGAGTTCGACGATCATCCCTGACTCTTCGGCGAGCGGGATGAAGTCCTCGGCGCCGAGTTGGCCGCGGGTCGGATGATCCCAGCGGAGCAACGCCTCGAAGCCGGCGAGTTGGTTCGAGGCGAGCCGCGTGATCGGCTGATACAGCACACTGATTTGCTGCCGCCCTAGCGCCTTGCGCAAATCGCTCTCTGGTGGAAGCTTGCTCTCGTCCTCGGCGCGCATGGCGGGGCTGAAGATTTCGATGCGGTCAGCGCCGCTGCGCTTGGCGCGCAACATGGCGATCTCGCTTTCACGCAGCATGTCCTGCGCCGTCTCTTGCGTGCCGTCATGCACGACGATGCCGATTGAGGCGGTAAGCACGATCTCCTTGGCGCTGATCTTCATCGGCGTCCTGAGCGCTCGCCTCACCCGTTCAGCGAGTGTCGCCACAACTTGCGGATCGGAGTCGGAGATGAGCAGAATGGCGAATTGATCGCCGCCGAGCCGGGCAAGCGTGTCCTGGGCATTGAGGTGGCGGCCGAGCCTCCGCCCGAGCGTGAGCAGCATGCTGTCGCCGATGACGAGGCCGAAACTCTTGTTGACGTTCTTGAAGCGGTCGATGTCGATGTAGATCACGGTCGGCCGGTTGCCTTGACCTTCGCGCGCGCGGGTAATTGCGCCGCCGAGGCGATCGATGAACAGCTCGCGGTTGGGGAGTCCGGTCAGGCTGTCATGCACGGCATCGTGCATCAGCCGCTCATGCGAGCGCTTGAGGCTGGTGATATCGCGCAACAGGCCGAGACAGCGTAGCAGCCGAGCATTCTCGCACGGCGCGGCATGGGCCCTGAGGTCGTACCAGAGATAGGTGCCGTCGTGCCGCCTCAGCCTGAACTCCGTCTGCAAGTCTCCGCCGAGCTTTTGCTGCAAGGACCACAGCATCAGCCGGAAGCGCTCGCGGTCCGACGGATGCATGTGCTGGAGGAACTCATCGACGGCAACATTGAGGCTGCCGGGATCGAGCCCAAGCTCTTTTTCGATTTCAGCCGCGATGGTGATCTGGTCGCGGCCGGCCTGCCACTGAAACACATGCGTGCCAGAGCCATCGACGGCGAGAGACTTGACCTGCACGAGGCTGAGCGGGCCGAGTTGGGGACCGCCGCCGACGCGGAAGGCGAATTGCGTGACGGTGAAGCCGAGCAGAACGAGGATGAGCACGAGGCCGGCAACGAGGCCCGAGATGACGATGTCGCCCGAGAGCTTGCCGAGCACGATCATCGCCGCGCCGAACAGCCACACGAGCAGTAACAGCCAGCTCGGGATCAGAGCGAGCGCCCTGTCCTGGCCGCGCAGCGCGAGATAGGCGATCAGCGCAGTACCAATGCTCGCGATCGCCACGGTCGAGGCGCGGGCAAGGCCGGAGGCGAAAGTAGGATCGACGATGGCGACGAAGACCAAGCTGAACTGGACCACGATCCAGCACCAGAACAACGTCCTGATCCAAATGTGCCACAACCCGATGCGCAGGAAGGCGTAGAGGAAGAGCACGAGGCTCGCGGCGAGCCCTGCTTCTGCCGCTGCCCGGTAAAGCGCGGTGCGATCCGGACCGATCGGAAAGAGTTTGTTCCAGAAGCCGAAATCGACACAGAAATAGGCAAGCGCGGCCCAGGCGACGAGAGCGGTGGCCGGGAAGATCGCCTTGTGGTTGGCGGCGAAGATCGCGGTGAGGAAGATGGCAAGCAGTCCGGTGATGCCGAGCAGCACGCCGTTGAACAGCATGCGGTCCTGCTGCTTGGACTGGTAAGCATTGGGGTCCCATAGCGTGAGACGCGGCACTTGGCCTGAGCTCATCTCGGCAGCGAAGGTGATGGTCTGCCCGGGCTCGAGATTAAGCCGGAACATGTCGGCGCGGTCGCTTTTGAGCGGCTCCGGGCGGAAGCCAAGCGACGGCGTGACCGCGGAGATGCGCGCTGCGTCGAGCTCGGGCCACAGCACGCGCGAATTCGCGAGCGTGTAACGCGGCGCCACCAGCCAACGCACGATGCGCTCCGAAGTCGGGTTGGATAGGGCGAAGACGAGCCAGCCAGGATTGGTGCCTGGCGTGGAGGCCTGCACTGCCATGCGCCCGATGTAGCCGTCAGGGCCGGGGGCGGTTTCGATCTGCAATCTGTCGCCGCGGCCCTCGTAAAGCTCGCCCTTGGCGGTGATGTCGATCTTCTCCTGGTCGGGCTGGACTTGAATCGCTTCTACGGCGTGGGCGAGGCTTGCGGGGAGGACGAGAAGAACAAGAAGGACGAGCCGGGCGAGTGTCCTCGTCCAGCCTTCACATTGTCGCCGGGAAGGCGCCGCTCCGTCTCTCGGTGAGGCGTTCAGCTTCGCCATTCCTCCCCCGTCTCGCGCCTAGCGACTCGATCCAGCGACTTACGGGCGTGGATCGCTGTCGAGCAGCGCGTAAAGCAGATGGTCTTGCCAGACGCCGTTGATCCGCAAATAGCGACGGGCAAGCCCTTCGCGCCTGAAGCCTGTCCTCTCCAACAGCTTGATCGACGCCGTGTTGTTGGGCAGGCAAGCTGCCTCAAGCCGGTGCAGCTCAAGCGAATCGAACACGAAGGGAATTACCGCGCGCACGGCCGCAGTCATGTAGCCTTGCTGCGCGTATTTGGCACCAATCCAGTAGCCGAGCGTACATGACTGGGTCACGCCGCGGCGAACGTTGCAGAGAGTGAGGCCGCCGACCAGATACCCGCTCATGGCGGCGAAAATGAAGAGCGCATAGCCCACGTCCTCGCGGAGATCGCGCAAGTAGTGGCGCACGCGGCGGCGGAAGGAGGCGCGGGACAGCTCGTCGGTGGCCCAAAGCGGCTCCCACGGTGTGAGAAATTCGTGGCTCGCGGCCCTGAGTTCGGCCCAGGCCGGATAGTCCGACATCTGCGGCGTGCGCAAAACGACCTTCTCGGCTTCGATGACCGGCCCAAGATCGCTCGGGGTTGCGGTTCTGAGCAACGCCATGGTTTAAGCGGACCCTTCAGGCCGCCTTGGTGGCTGGAACCGTGAATTTTTCCGCCACCCTGTCGAATCTTGCAACATGGAGAATGGGCCCAACCGTGGCAAGGCTTAGCGGAGACGTGATCAGCCTCTCGACCAAGCCTTGTACGTCTTTGCCTTCGACGCTTTCCACCTTCTCGATCAGCTCAGGGGTCGAGAGCGGGCGGCCATGGATCAGGATCTGCCGGGCGAGCTGCTCGGCGCGTGCGCTTGAGCTTTCAAGCCCCGCCAAGAGTCCCATCTTGAGCTGGGCCTTCACGCGGGCAATCTCGTCCTCGCCGAAGCCTTCCTCGGCCGCCTTGACCAGTTCTTCGCGGATCACGGCGAACAGCTCGTGCGCCTTGTTGGGACCTCCGGCGGCGTGAACGGCGAACAGGCCGCTGTCGGTAAGGCCGCTCGAAAAGGCATAGATCGCATAGCAGAGCCCGCGCTTCTCGCGCACCTCCTGAAACAGGCGCGAGGACATGCCGCCGCCAAGCGCGCCAGCACAAATCTGCGCGGCGAAATAGTCGGGATGGCGATAAGCCGGCGCCTCGAAGGCAAGCACGAGATGCGTCTGCTCGAACAGCTTGCCTGAGCGTCTTACGCCGCCGCCATAGGATGCGCCGCTAGGCTGTGGCGTCGCCGCCTCGTCGAGCGCGCCAAGCCTTCGCTCGGCTTCTATGACCAGCGCGGCGTGGTCGACCGCGCCGGCCGCTGCGAGCACCATGTTGGGTGCGTGATAATGGGCCGAGAGATAGGCGCCGAGATGGGCTCGCTTGAAGCGCCTCACGCTATCTGCCGTGCCGAGGATTGGACGCCCCACCGGCTGGCCCGGGAAAGCAGCCTCTTGCACCAGGTCGAAGACGATGTCGTCCGGCGAATCCATCGAGGCGGCGATCTCTTGCAGGATGACGTCGCGCTCGCGCGATAACTCGCTGCGGTCGAAGCGCGGCGCCAAGATGATGTCGCTCAAGATGTCGAGCGCCAACGCGAGGTCCTTGCGCATTACGCGCGCATAATAGGCAGTCGAGTCCACGCCCGTCGCGGCGTTGAGCTCGCCGCCGACTGCCTCGATCTCTTCGGCGATGTCGCGCGCGCTTCGCCGGGCGGTGCCCTTGAAGGCCATGTGCTCGAGGAAGTGCGCGACGCCGTGCTCGCTCGTCTCCTCGCTGCGGCTCCCTGCCCCCACCCACAAGCCGAGCGATACCGTCTCGACTTCGGACATGGTGTGGCTCACCACGGTCAAGCCATTGGTAAGCTCTGACCGCTCGACGCTCACGCCCGCACCTCAACTTTGCGGCCGCGCGGGTTCATGCCTCTGCCCCGCGCGCGAGCGTTGCTTTCGATGAAGTCGGCGACGGCGGGAAAGTCGTTGGGAAGTGTCGTGCAGCGCTCAGTCTGGCCAAGCCGGAGCCTCAGCCTCTCGGGCTGCTCCGGCACGCGGCCCGTGGCGCGCGCGACTGCTTCCGGGAATTTGGCGGGATGGGCTGTCGAGAGTACGACCATTGGCGTCGAGCCAAGTCCCCCTTCCCGCCCCGCTGCGGTCACAGCCACAGCGGTATGCGGATCGGCCAGCACACCGGTCTCCTCGAACAGTCCGCGAATAGTCATCTCGGTATCATGCTCACCGACCGAATGCGCCGTGAACAGGGAGCGCAATTCTGCCAATTCGGTCTCGGTGAGGCGGAAGGCCTTGGTTGTGCGGAGCTCGTCCATAAGCGCTCTCACCCGCTGCGCGCTTCGGCCTGAAAGCTCGAACAGCAGGCGCTCGAAATTGCTTGCAAGCTGAATGTCCATGCTCGGGCTAGAGGTGGCGATCACGCCCTTAGGCTCGTACTGACCCAAGGCAAGCGCGCGGGGCAGACTGTCATTGAGGTTCGTGGCGATAACGAGGCGCGCGACCGGAAGACCCATCGCCCGAGCCGCGTAACCCGCGAAAATATCACCGAAATTTCCAGTGGGCACGGTGAAGGCTATGGCGTGATGGGGTGCGCCGAGGCTAACACCCGCGGTGAAGTAATAGGGGACCTGCGCGAGAATGCGCGCGAAGTTGATCGAGTTGATGCCGGTCAGCCCGAGCCGGTCGCGGAGCGCGCCATCGCCGAATAGCGATTTCACGATGCCCTGGCAGTCGTCGAAAGTCCCTTCCAGCGCGATATTGTGAACGTTGCGCTCCGTTGCAGTCGTCATCTGACGGCGCTGCACGTCGCTGACACGGCCCTTTGGGTGCAGGATTAAGACGTCGATCGCCTCGAGCCCGCGAAACGCCTCGATCGCCGCAGCACCCGTATCGCCCGACGTGGCGCCGATCACCGTGGCATGCGCGCCTTTGCGGATCAGCGCGCGGTTCATGAGCCGCGCCACGACCTGCATGGCGAGATCCTTGAAGGCGAGCGTCGGCCCGTGAAACAGCTCCAAGATAAAGGTGTTGGGTGCGATCTGCCGCAATGGTGCCACCGCCGGGTGATGGAAGCTGCCATAGGCTTCCTCGAGCACCGGCTCGAGATCGCCGAGGCAAGGATCACCTTCGAGATAAGGACGCATGATGCGGTATGCCGCGTCGGCATAGTCGAGGCCGGCGAGGCTTCCGATTGCATCAGGATCAAGCCGTGGCCACGCTTCAGGCACATAGAGGCCGCCGTCGCGGGCGAGCGCGGCAAGGAGTACGCCTTCGAAGGAGAGCGCCGGCGCTTCACCGCGCGTCGAGACGAACTGCACAACACGCCTCCTGGCTGAGGGCGGGGGTTTTCGAGGGGAACCTACCGTCAGGCGCGCTGGCCCGCAACAAGGCCAAAAAGCCTTAACTTATGGTCACTCCCTCCGGTAAAGGCTGCGCACGTAAAACGCGTAGATGACGATGAGAGCAGCGGCGAGCCCGAACCAGGTGATGGCGTATTGCAGGTGATTGTTGGGGAGCGAAAGCCGCGTCTGCCCTCCTTCGGGCCAGCCGCCCGGAACGTCGCTCTTCTCGGCTTCGATGAAGAACGGCGGCACGTCGAGCGTCGCCGTCGGATACATGGAGTGGACCATTCGGTCGAGGTCGCGCCAGAACCAGCGATTGGCTTCAGGTTCATTGTCGGGCGTGAAAAGGCCTTGCGTATCCGGAGCGCGCACGATGCCTGTAATAGTGGTTGTTCCTTCGATCTCGCCTGACGCGCGGATCGACGGGTCCTTGAGGTTATCAGGGACAAAGCCGCGATCTACGAGAACCAGCCCGCCTTGGGTCGTGTTAAACGGCGTGATCACGTGCCAGCCGGGCGTTCCGTCATAGATTGACTGGGAGAACAGATAGCGCTCCTTGGTATTGTCGAAGCGGCCCTCGACACGGACGCGGTAGTAGCTCGGGTCGCGTCCCTCCTTGGCGAGCGCAATTACTTGATCGAGGCTGATGGGCTCGCCCTTGGTGCGTGCGTCGATCGCGGCGATCAGCCCCTCTTTCCAGTGCAGCCGCTCCACCTGCCACACGCCAAGCCCGATCAGCATGGCGAGCGCGGCGAGAGCGAGGGCAGTGAAGCCTATTAGGCCTTTGGTCTGCATCGCGCGCCTATTCGGTGGCGAGCTTGCCCTCTTCGGCCTTGTGCCTGAACTGAAGCGCGATCAGCACGCCCTTGAACGACCGAAGTAGGACGAGCGGCAGGATGATGGCGAGCGGGCCCCACAAAGCTGCGTGCAGCCAATAAGGCGGCGAATAGAGAATCTCGACGATCAGCGCGGCGCCGACCACGATGAATCCGGTGACCAGGATCACGAACACGGCAGGCCCATCGCCGGAATCGGCGAAGCGATAGTCGAGGCCGCACACATTGCAACCCGGTGCAAGCGCGAGGTAGCCGGAATAGAGCTTTCCGCGGTGGCAGGATGGGCAGCGGCCGAGAATCCCCGCCAAAATCGTCGACCCTAGCGACGGCACGTCCTGCGCGACTTCGTGAGCCATTTCAGGTTCCTTCAAAACGAAAGGGCGGCCGCGCGGCCGCCCCCTCCAAAGACGCCAAAGGCGCCGTTATTCCACAGGATAGTTGGACCCGGCTCCCCACACATAAATGCAGGTGAACAGGAACAGCCACACCACGTCGACAAAGTGCCAGTACCACGCGGCGGCTTCGAAGCCGAAATGCTGCTTCGGAGTGAAGTCGCCGCGCATCGCCCTCATCAGCATCACCGTCAGGAAGATAGTGCCGACGATCACATGGAAGCCGTGGAAGCCGGTCGCCATGAAGAACACAGAGCCGTAGATGTGGTTGGCGAAGGCAAATCCTGCGTGGGAATATTCGTAAGCCTGGCAGAGAGTGAACAGGATGCCGAGCACGATGGTGCAGAGCAGGCCTCTCACCAGGCCCTTTCGATCGTTGTGCAGGAGCGCGTGATGCGCCCACGTCACCGTGGTGCCCGAGGTGAGCAGGATCAGCGTATTGACGAGCGGCAAGCCCCACGGGTTGAAGGTGTGGGCGAACCAACCGAGGCCAGCAACGTCGGTATCGGCGCTCGGCACCGGCGGCCACTGCCCGCCAAGCACTTGGGTCCTTGCATAGGTGATGGCACTGTCGGGATAGAGCGCGGCGTCGAAATAGGCCCAGAACCACGCGACGAAGAACATCACCTCCGAGGCGATGAACAGGATCATGCCGTAGCGTAGATGGAGTTGCACGACCGGCGTCTCGTAGCCCTCGTGCGCTTCCCTGATCACGTCGCGCCACCAGCCGAACATGGTGAAGATGACGAGCAGGAAGCCCGGGATGACGTACCAGAGATGTGGCGTACCGGCCTTTTTCGAAATGAAATAGAGCAGCGCGCCGATGGCCAGCGTAAAGGCCCCAACTGAACCTACGATTGGCCACGGGCTCGGATTGACGAGATGATAATCGTGCTGTCTCGCGTGGGCGTCGGCCATCGTGCTTTCCCTTCCTCCAGAATCTAGCCTTGCGGCGCGGCGGTCACGCCGGGATCGTTGTCGCTGCGGTAGAACGTATAGGACAGAGTGATATCGGTAATGTGCTTGGTGTCCTCGTCGTCGACGATCTTGGGATCGACGAAGAAGGTCACGGGCATCTCGACGCTCGCATTCGCGGCGAGCGTCTGCTTCTTGAAGCAGAAGCATTCGATCTTGGTGAAGTAGCGGCCGGCAAGCTCTGGCGCTACGTTGAACACCGCGGTGCCGCTGACCGGCGCGCTTGTCTTGTTGGTCGCCTTGAAGAAGGCGAGCGCCACCTCGCCGATCTTGACGTCCATGACCCGCTGATCAGGCGCGAAGGTCCAGGGCAGCGCGCCGTCGACATTGCCGTCGAACCTGACCCGGATGGTGCGGTCGAGCACCTCACCCGGCGCGCGCTCCGCGCGCTGCGGCACGCCGCCATAGCCGGTGGCCTGGCAGAACAGCCGGTAGAGCGGCACGGCAGCGAAGGATGCGCCCACCATTGCCGCGACCAGGCCGACGAGGGAGAGCGCCAGCAGTCCATGGCGCTTCCGCTGCTTATCCTGCGCTGGCTCGGTCATGAGGTTACCTGAGATCACAGCGGCCGGTCGGCCACATTGCCGCCCAGCCTGACGATGGTAACGATAAAGAACAGCACGACGAGCGCGGCAAGGATCCAGGCGATGGCCAGGGATCGCATGCGTTGGCGGCGTTTTCGTTCTTGTCCCGCATCTTGCATTACGACGTCCAGGGAAGCGGCAGGAGACAGCTGATGTCGAAGCCCTGCTCGACGAGAATGGCGGCGAACAGGAGGAAGAGATAGAGCACGGAATAGGCGAACAGGTTCTTGGCGGCGCGGTCGGCGCTCTCCCCTTCCCGCTCGCGGTAGCAGTCATAGGCAAACACGACGAACAGCGCACCAAGCACCGACGCGATGACTGCATAGAACGTGCCGCCAAGGCCGATGAGCGCTGGCGCCATGCCGAGCGGTGCGAGGATCAGGCTATAGATCAGGATGTGGCGCCTGGTGCTGTCTGGTCCGCTTACCACCGGAAGCATCGGAATGCCGGCACGCGCATAATCCTTGGTCCTGAGCAGGGCGAGAGCCCAGAAGTGCGGCGGCGTCCATATGAAGATGATGAGGAACAGCACGAAGGATTGCAGGCTCACGGTGTCAGTCGCGGCGGCCCAGCCGATCATCGGTGGAACGGCGCCGGCAGCTCCACCGATCACGATGTTCTGCGGCGTCGCCCGCTTGAGCCACATGGTGTAGACGAAGACATAGAAGGCGATGGTGAGCGCGAGCAGCGCCGCGGAGAGCCAATTCACCATCAACCCGAGGCAGATCACCGAACCCGCGCCAAGCACTGCGCCGAAATCGCGTGCCTCGAGCTCGCTCACCTTTCCGCGGGGAACCGGCCGCGCGGCAGTGCGCGCCATCCGGGAGTCGATATCGGCGTCGTACCACATGTTGAGCGCGCCGGCGGCTCCCGCACCCACCGCGATGCAGATCAGCGCCGCGATGGCGAGCACTGGATGCATCGAGCCGGGCGCCGCGACGAGACCGACCAGAGCCGTGAACACCACGAGGAACATCACCCGGGGTTTCAGCAGCGCGACATAGTCGGCGATGTCACCGCCGGCGTCGGCTTCGAACGCCTCATGTACTACGGGCAATCCGCCGTCGGCCATGCTTCACTCACTTTTGTCGATGCCGCGGCGGGGACTCGGCCACGGCCGCCTGCTCATAACCAGCTCTGCTCATTTGATGCGCGGCAGCGTCTCGTAGCTGTGGAAGTTCGGCGGCGATGGCAGCGTCCATTCGAGCGTGGTGGCGCCCACTCCCCAGGGATTGGCTGGAGCATGCACCCGACGCGCAAACGCCTGGGCGATGCCGTACAGGAACACGAGCAGACCGGCGAACGCGACGTAAGAGCCGAGCGAGGCGACGAAGTTCCAACCTGCGAACGCATCGGGATAGTCGGCGATGCGGCGCGGCATGCCGGCGAGACCGAGAAAGTGCATCGGGAAGAAGGTGAGGTTGGCACCGATGAACATCAGCCAGAAATGCAGCTTGCCGATGGTTTCGGAGTACATGTAGCCGGTCATCTTGGGGAACCAGTAGTACCAGCCGCCGAAGATCGAGAACACGGCGCCGAGCGACAGCACGTAGTGGAAATGCGCCACCACGTAATACGTGTCGTGGAACGAGCGGTCGACGCCTGCATTGGCGAGTACCACGCCGGTCACGCCGCCGATGGTGAACAGGAAGATGAAGCCGAGCGCCCATAGCATCGGCGTGCGGAACTGGATCGAGCCACCCCACATGGTGGCGATCCAGGAAAAGATCTTAACGCCGGTAGGCACGGCAATGACCATGGTGGCGAACACGAAATAGGCCTGCGTGTTCACGCTGATGCCGGCCGCATACATGTGGTGAGCCCACACCACGAAGCCGATCACGCCGATAGCGACCATGGCGTAAGCCATGCCGAGATAGCCGAACACCGGCTTCCGCGCGAAGGTCGAGACGATCTGGCTGATCATGCCGAAGCCCGGCAGGATCAGGATGTAAACCTCGGGGTGGCCGAAGAACCAGAAGAGGTGCTGCCAGAGCAGTGGATCGCCGCCATGCGCGGGATCGAAGAATGCCGTGCCGAAATTGCGGTCGGTGAGCAGCATGGTGATGGCACCTGCAAGCACCGGCAGCGACAGCAGGAGCAGGAAGGCGGTGACCAGGATCGACCACACGAATAGCGGCATCTTGTGCAAGGTCATGCCCGGCGCACGCATGTTGAAGATGGTGGTGATGAAGTTGATGGCGCCGAGGATCGACGAAGCACCAGCAAGGTGAATCGACAGGATGGCGAAATCCATGGCGATTCCAGGCGTGCCCTTGGTGGTAAGCGGCGCATACAGCGTCCAGCCAGCGCCGACGCCATTGCCTCCAGGCATGCCCGGCATGAACAACGAGGTGAGCAGCAGCGCAAAAGAGGCCGGCAGCAGCCAGAACGAGATATTGTTCATGCGCGGGAAGGCCATGTCAGGCGCGCCGATCATGAGCGGCACAATCCAGTTGCCGAACCCGCCAATCATCGCCGGCATCACCATGAAGAACACCATGATGAGGCCGTGCGCGGCGACGAAAACGTTGAACACCTCGGGATCGCTGAAGATCTGCATGCCCGGGTTCATCAACTCGAGCCGCATGGCGATCGACAAGATGCCGCCGATCACGCCGCCAGTCATGGCGAAGATCAGGTACATCGTGCCGATGTCTTTGTGATTGGTGGAGTAGACCCAGCGGCGCCAGCCATAAGGATGCTCCTCATGATGGGCCACATCATGATGGACGTTGGAATGAGTGGACTGTGCCATAGTCGTCTTCCTCTTAGTCTCGTCTGTCTCTCAAATCGTTCGTCGCGCGAGCGTTGCTCGCTAGTTCTGCGCCTCGGCCACTTTGCCGGCCTCGTCCTGTGATGCGCTGGCGGCCTTGGTCTTGGCCAGCCAATCGTTGAACTCCTGCTCGGACACGACGCGCACGGCGATCGGCATGAATGCGTGGTTGCGTCCGCACAGCTCCGAGCACTGGCCGTAATACCAGCCCTTACGTTCGGCCCGGAACCAAGTGGTCTGCAGCCGGCCGGGCACGGCGTCGAGCTTGATGCCGAAGGACGGCACCGCCCAGTCGTGGATCACGTCGTTGGCCTTGACCTGGACCTGGATGTTCTTGCCGACCGGCACCACAACCTCGTGGTCGACGCTGAGCAGGCGCGGCTGGTCTTGTTTCAGGTCGGCATCCTGCACGATGATCGAATCGAAGTGGATGCCGTGATCGGGATAGTCGTAGGTCCAATACCACTGGCTGCCGGTGGCGGTAATGGTGAGGTCAGGCTTGGGAAAATCGTATTGGGCGAACAAGAGCCTGAAGGACGGGATGGCGATGGCAACCAGGATCAAGATCGGGATCACGGTCCAGGCGACCTCGATCGGAGTGTTGTGCGAGGTGCGCGAGGGAAGCGGGTTGGTGTTCTCGTTGAAGCGCTGCATCACGTAGATGAGCAGGCCGAGAACGAAGAGGGCTATCAGCGTGATGATGATGGTGACGTAGGTATGGAACGAGGTGATCTGGTCCATGATCGGCGTGTTGGCCCGCTGAAAACCGATTTGCCAAGGGGCCGGCTGTCCGTCCGTGGCGTAAGCCACGCCGCCCGAGGCCAGCACGGCGGCTACCAGCATCACGATTCGACAGAAAATCGCCATCCCTTCACTCCTAAAGCCTGTTCCCTGACCGTCCATCTCCCGGGAGAGGCGGCCGGCCTTTCGCCATTGGGCGGGGCGAACCCAAGTCTTGCCCATGCCGCTTGATCTAAAGCAAGGGCGGCGCGGAGGAATCAGTCCCGAATATATGGCGTCGCCCCCACCGTCATTCTGCCGCCCCGCCTAGCGAACTTGCGGAGTTGGCTGCT